>Ga0222632_1000464_pt1 | contig 21373 bp, 17 predicted proteins | sample AntAcemetageno46_FD_179828 | JGI IMG/M metagenome (GOLD analysis project Ga0222632, IMG submission 179828) | Saline water microbial communities from Ace Lake, Antarctica - #46 | ecosystem: Environmental > Aquatic > Non-marine Saline and Alkaline > Saline | place: Antarctica: Ace Lake | collected...
AAAGTCTGAAAGTACAAAAAATGCTCGATCAGAGTGGTTTGAAGTCACTTTAGAGGTGGCAAAAAATGCTATCGAAGTTGTAAAAGAAGGCAGAACGGCCTTATCAACAAATGAAAGAATCACTTCCCAGGCCACACCATTTTCATTTCGTCCTAATCAACGTGATGCTATCGATAGAACAACTAAAGCCATTCAGAAAAAACGTAAGCAGTTTCTTTGGAATGCAAAGATGCGTTTTGGTAAAACAGCTGCAGCTATGCAAGTTGCTAAAGAAAATAACATGAAAAAGGTGTTGATTGTTACCCACCGCCCAAGTGTAAGCGTAGACTGGTTTGAGGATTTCGGTTTAGTTTTTGCTGGTACAGATTATGAATATTCTTCGAAAACGAAGGGAGAGAGTATTAGTAAACTCAGTACAGGGAACAAGCCGTTTATTTACTTTGCATCATTACAAGATTTACGTCTTTCAAAACGAGTCGTTGAAGATGTGTCTGTAGAATCTCAGGCAAGAGGTTTCGATAAAAATGATGAAATTTTTGACACAACTTGGGATATGTTGATTGTTGATGAGGCACATGAAGGTACTCAGAGCAGTCTTGGTGATGCTACTTTCTCCAAGATACCAGCTAATTTTTCCCTCCTACTTTCAGGCACGCCATTCAATATTTTACATAAGCATGAAGAAGAAGATGTCTATACTTGGGATTATGTCATGGAACAAGAAGCTAAGCTGAACTGGGATGAGATGAATCCTGGTGCACCAAACCCCTACGCTGAACTACCAGCACTAAGTATTTTTACATATGACGTAGATACCTTTGCTAGCCATATTGGTGATTTAGGCGCCAACTTTAAAGATTCTCTTGATGGGGCGTTTAAGTTTCATGAGTTTTTTAGAGTGCACAAAGATGATGAAGGAAATGATACCGACAAATTTGTCCATGAGTTGATGGTTAAGAAATTCTTAGATTTGCTGGCTGATGACACGTTGCCAACCAAGTTTCCATATGCCACCCCTGAATACAGGAATTTCAATAAACATTCTGCCTGGCTACTGCCAAACCGAGTCAAAACTATTGCAGCAATGGAAAAGTTGCTCAAAGATCATGTGATCTTTGGTTCAGATGAGTTTGGAATTGTAAATATTTCTGGCAACAGCCGTGATGATGAAGAAGAAAAAGACGCAAAAGATCGTGTTACTAAAGCAATCAAAAATCACGAATACACAATTACCCTTACGGGGCAACGTCTCACCACTGGTGCATCTGTCCCAGAATGGACAGCAGTTTTCATGATGTCTGACACCAGCTCAGCCACAACCTACCTCCAAACAGCTTTTCGCTGCCAAACTCCTGCTAAAATCGATGGAAAACTTAAGACCCAGGGATATGTATTTGATTTTGCACCTGACCGAACTCTAAAGCTGGTCGCTGAAGCAATCGAGCTGAATCACAAATCAGGTAAATTGAATTCATCTGAACAAAAAGAAGCTATGGAAAAATTCCTCAACTTCTGCCCAATCTTGGCCGCCAAAGGTGGCTCAATGAAGCCATACGATGTGGGGAATATGTTGGCTCAGCTGAAGAAAGCTGTTATTAAACGTGTTAGTAGTAACGGCTTTGATGACCCTAAGTTATACAACGATGAATTACTTCAGTTAAATGAGCTTGATATCGCCAAATTCAATGAACTAAAAGCTCTGATAGGCAAATCTAGTACAGAACGAATTAATGAGATTGAGATTAATCATCATGGCATGACTGAGCTTGAACGTGAGCAGGCTGAAGAAGTTGAGCGTAAAAAGAAAAGAGAAGAACTGTCACCAGAAGAAAAAGAGGCTCTGAAGAAACTAAAAGAAGCTCGTGACCAGAAAACAACCGCCATTAGTATTTTACGTGCCGTCAGTATACGTATGCCGATGCTGGTGTATGGAGCGAATGTATCTATTCGCGAAGACATCACCCTGCAAAAATTTATTGAATTGGTTGATGAAGAGTCATGGCTGGAGTTCATGCCGGCTGGTCTCACTAAAGAAGGGTTTGGAGAGTTTACCAAATATTATGATGAAGACGTTTTTAAAGGCGTTGCGTACAGTGTGCGTGCCAAAGTCTACGATTGTGATGATCTACTGCCAACTGAACGGGTACAAGCTATATCAGAGCTGTTTAGCACTTTCAAGAATCCTGATAAGGAAACCGTCCTCACACCATGGAAGGTGGTTAATCTCCACCTCACTACAGCTTTTGGTGGCCACGACTTTAATAGTGGTGTCACAGATAAAACTGGCAAGCCTGAATGGAAAAGCAAGGATGTTGATACAAGTGTATGGACTACTGACGACACAAAAATTCTTGAAATCAATTCAAAATCGGGTATGTATCCTCTCTTGGCAGCGTATAATGTCTATACCAGACAGCTTAAAGATAGTAAGAAACCAGAAGATGAAATAAATAGGCAGGTTTGGAACAAAGTTTTATCGGACAATATCTATGTACTCTGCAAGAGTCCAATGGCTGCCAGTATCACCAGGCGCACGCTCGCTGGCTATAGCGAAGCCAAAACAAATATTGTTTACATCGATGACTTGGTACAAAAACTACAAGGAAAAGACGATTTTAAAGATTATCAGTTAAAGGATGAATTATTAAAAAAATTTGGTTTAAGCAAAGATGATATGAAATTCACCGCTGTTGTAGGAAATCCGCCTTATCAAGAAAAAACTGGTAATAGCCGGGATAATCCAATTTATCCTTATTTTATGAATGAATCATATAAGCTGGCTACGTTAGTAAGTCTGATTACGCCAGCGAGATTTTTATTCGACGCTGGTCAAACGTCGAAAGAATGGAATAAATCTATGCTCCAAGACAAGTATTTAAAAGTACTATTTTTTCAACAAAAGTCCAGTGTCGTATTTCCAAACACTGATATAAAGGGAGGTGTCGCTATTACTTTACGTGATTCAGGTAAAGTAATTGGACCGATTGGTGTATTTTCATCATCAAAAGAACTTGATATGCTACTTAAAAATGTGCTAGCCAATGATTTCCAGTCAATTAGTAAGATAATTTTTAGTAACAGTAGCTATAAATTCAATGAAAACCTTTATATCGATAATCCTAGACTACAACTTAAGGTAAGTAAAGGAGAGGAAAAATCAATAGGTACAAATATTTTTGATGTTTTACCTGAGATATTTTTTGACGATCGTCCTGCCAACGAGGGCTATGTATGTATTCATGGGAGGAAGCATGATAAAAGAATTTTTAAATGGGTCAAGAAAGATTATATTTCAAAACATCCAAATCTTGGTAAGTGGAAGGTATTCCAAGCAAAGTCTAGTGGAAGTGGTGTTCTTGGTGAAGCTTTAAGTAAACCTATACTGGGTGAAGTTGGTTCAGGTGCAACTCAAACCTTTATTTCTTTTGGTGCTTTTGAGTCTGAATTTGAAGCTAGGAGTTGTATTAAATATATCCAGTCAAAATTCTGCAGGACAATGCTGGGCACGCTTAAAGTTACACAACACGGCCCGAAAAACACATGGAAAAATGTACCTTTACAAGATTTTACTATTCAATCAGACATCAACTGGTCTAAAACTGTTGATGAAATTGATCAACAGCTCTATAAAAAATATAAACTAAGTAGAATGGAAATAAACTTCATCGAGACAAAGGTAAAATCAATGACCTAGCCATGAGTGTATCGACCAGCAATATTGATATTAAAGAAAGCAAACTCCGCCGGTCTGGCAATTTGCTGAGTATTTTGCTGCTCGACCGTACAACCCAGAAAAATATTATCTGGGCGACTGATTCGTATCAAAATCGTGGGAAAGAATTTGCACCAGATAAGAGGGTTGAACTAGATCTAGTGACTGGTATATATGGCAGTCTCATACAGCCTCGTGCCGCCAAGAGTCTGGCTGAGCAGCGACAACGCACCAAGGACAAAGCCGAAGTGTTTACACCTCTTGAAACTGTAAAGCTGATGAATAATGCAGTGGACACATATGCACTCGATAAAAAGAATTGGCAAGAGTATGTACGAGAGCTGAAACTGGAGATCACGTGTGGAGAAGCTCCGTTTATTGTTAGTCGGTACAGTCCAACGTCTCACACTGGTAAGTTACTTATCATAGGTAATCGTGTAGGTTTCCTGGATAAGAAGTTGAAAGTAGTGTCTAAGAACTGTGACACTAAAAAAGACTGGCTGTTTTGGGCAAAAGAAGCGTTTAAGGCTAGTTATGGTTATGAGTGGCAAGGAGACAACGTTTTGCTTGCCCGAGAGAATCTGCTCTATACATTTCTTGATTATTACGAAGCTCAGTTTGAGAAAAAGCCAACTCTTAAAATGAAAGAGGAGTTTGCAGAGATCATAAGCTGGAACATATTTCAAATGGATGGTCTCAGATATGTTGTTCCCATGAGTTGTTTTCATGAAAATGAAGTTGTTCCAGGTCAACCATCATTTTTTGAAGATGAACCGATTAAAGTTGAAGAGTATGAATGCGAGGGGTGTAAGTACAACAGAGTACATAAACACAATGGTTTGTATATAAAAATCATGGACTGGAGCGAGAACAAAGTTGTCAGGTTTGTTGACTTAGTTACTAAAGAAGAAAAAAGCTGAGAAGTCTTTAGTAAAAGTATAATCTAATCATCGACTTTCCTTAATTAAATTGTGATACAGTATTTATTAATAGCTAACTAATAAATTATGAACTATTGGAAACTAATGCCGGGAAGATCTGCGGTCTATGCAAAAGACTTTGTTGCAGAGAATGTGATTCGTATTGGTTTTCTTTCTGACGCTAGTGTCATTGGAGGAACACAGGATGCAGTTACAGAAAAAGTGGCTAAGGAACGTCCAGAGGCCACTAAACGCCAGATTACTACCTGGGCAAACCAGTTGCACAAATTTCTAAATGAAATAGCAGTTGGTGACCGAGTGTTAATTTTTGATCCTGGAACTCGGCTGTATCACATTGGTGAAGTTACAACTGAGGTTGTTTTTGACGAGAAGCATGATCTTCCATATACACGCAGTATCTCTTGGGTTGGTACAGTATCACGTGATGAGCTACCTACCACATCTCGATATGCTCTTGGTGCTATTCTGACCTTATTCTCTGTAAATGATGAGGTTCAAAAAGATATCGAAACAGTATTGTCTGGTGAAAAAGTCACTGTAGTAGATGAGTTAGAAGAGGATGTGATAGATACTGAAGGTGAAGAAGTTTTAGAGAAAGCTATTGAATATATGAAGGATAAAATCCAACGCCTGGATTGGGAAGAAATGCAGGAACTGGTGGCTGGGTTGCTGCGCGCAATGGGTTACCGAACAACAGTATCTCCCGCTGGAGCAGATCGTGGAAAAGATATTGTTGCATCACCAGATGGTCTGGGTTTGGAAGATCCACGTATTCATGTTGAGGTAAAGCATCGCAAGGGTACTATGGGTGCTCCTGAGGTTCGCGCGTTTGTAGGTGGACTTAGAAAGGTTAAAGGTCTCTATGTTTCAACTGGAGGCTTCACCCGTGAAGCACAGTACGAGGCTGAAAGAAGTGAAGTTTCTATCACTTTAGTTAATATTGATGAATTTGCACGTATGGTTATTCAGTACTACGATACTTTTGACCCTGAAGCCAGGGCAATTCTTCCACTAAAAAAGATTTACTGGCCGCTTTAGGAATGAGATTTTGCATACTAAAATTATGAAAAAACTTTCGACTAATCAAATAGCTTTAGCTGGGGAATTTGCTGTTCTGTCCCAACTTTCTCTGCATGGGTTTGATGCCAATCTCACACTCGGTAACACCAAAGGGGTTGATATACTTCTGTCTAACCCTGGTACTGGTACTATGCGTAGACTTGAAGTGAAGACTCATTCGCATAATAAACCCTACAACAACAAAGATTTTGGTCGCGTGATAGCTCAGTGGACAATGTCTGACAAGCATGAGGACATACATGACAAAGATTTATTTTTTTGTTTTGTATCAATTCAGGCAGAAACCAGTGATTTTGAGTTTTATATCGTACCTAAGAAAATAGTTGAAGATTTTGTGAAAATGTCACATGCACGGTGGTTAAGAAATGATAGTAAAAGGAGTGATAGTCCAATGAGATCATTCCAGTTGGGTTCAAAAGAATTTAAATACACTACAAAACCTCCATTTGCCGAGGACTATAGAAATCGTTGGGATTTACTAAAATAACCAGAAAGAATAACACAATTAATTGTGTTATTAATTGTAGTATTTACTATTTTAAATGTATGAAAAGCTGCCCCCAAAAGTAGGGGCAGCTTAGGTTTAGTGTGAAGCGATTGCTTCGAGGATTTTTTGGTTGTGCCAGATAGACATTTCGGCCCATTCACCACCATGTTCGGCAAGAGCAGGAACTAAGAGGCGCAGGTGGTACTTCTGTGTCTCAGCAATTTGCGCCGCACGCTTTTCAGGAGTGCATCCTGCAAGGTCACGCACGTTATCAAGGCGATCGAAGAGTTTTCCTGCAATCGCCCAAGGGCCTTGGCCAATGACACGCTGCAGGTATTTTTCAGTCGATTCCTTCCCCTTAGGCAGTTTCGTCATGGCTGACACATCCAGAGCACAGTCGATGCCAAAGTTCACCTTCAGGCGATATGGCGATAGCAGGTATGCATCTTCTCCCATATCGTGAAGTAGCAAGGCACAAATGATTCGGACGTCGCGACCACCGAATTCATTGATGTACGTCCAAGCAACTGATTTTGGGTGGTCGAAGTACCGACTGCCATCGTCACGTGTTTGCCCTTGGTGACCGTATTTGCTGGCAAAATAGGCAAACTGAACTTGTTCAAACTCTGATGGATCTAGCTCTACGGCCAGAGGTGTCATAAAGACTTCGTACGAAGGTGGGCGAGGGCGAAGATGAGTCATTTTGACCTCCTGTCAATGTGTATGGGAACTTATAGGGCATCAATCCCACTTAGGGAGAACTATATGACAGAAACTATGTTTTGTAAATACTATCACTTGAAATTACCATTACAAAAAATACCACTGTGAAAAAGATTCTGTCGTGCTCCGACCCTGCTCCAGCAACCCAAAGTATGTAGAGCAACGATTCTATGAAGACGATAGACTGCAGGTGCAGGGGGTTATGGTTGGGGTGTTGTGAGGGGACTAATTCAACGGGAATCCTTGACTGATTCCTGCTTATCTGGAATTCCTAAAAGAGAGGAAAAGAATAACACAATTAATTGTGTTATTAATTGTAGTATTTACTATTGTGCATGCATGACTCGTAAATGTTTGACATTTTTTACGTACATAGGTACCCTGTTTTATAGAATCTAGAACAGGTTTAATTCAAGCCTAGGAGGTAGAAAATGGCAGTGTATGTGATATCCTGCACTTTAGTGCGACATATTCCTGGCAAGGAGCCTGAGTATAAAACACTCATGTCGACTATCTGCATGAGTCAGCCTGAAACTGCAGTAGAAGCGGAGCAGTTTTTTAGAGATGAATTTATTGGTTCTGATAAGGAGCGCCAGGGATGGATCATGAAAGGTGATTCGGTCATTTGCCCTTTTTACAGAGACAATATCCAAAAGTGGGACGAGTATATCGATGAAAGACCCACTGTTTCCAGCGTACAACCAGGTAAGGGAGCTCATTTGACTGTGGTTAAGTAGTATCACAGCTCGCGAAGCGGCAATAATAGCCTGCGTGCGGGCTGTTTTTGTTTCCCCTGGTGTAATCTTCAGAAAGGAAATGATTATGCCAACCATCTTTTGTAGTAGACGAGTCCTATAAGTGCAGAATGTCACTTTTTGTAAATTTTGTATACAAATTTGATATACTAATTATTATATGACTGATCAAGAATTAAGCGCATCAGCTATTGCACATGTTAAAGAGTTTCAGGGGGAATTGATCACTCATTTTATTAACGACGTAATTCCTTCACGGCAACCTGTGTCGATTTTTATGGCTGGTTCACCTGGTGCCGGCAAAACAGAGTTTTCACGGCATCTTATTGGTGAGATAATGGGTGCAGAGAGCAAAATTGTACGTATTGATCCAGATGAGATACGTCTATGGTTACCTCAATATGAAAATGGTAAAGCTGAACTGATGCAGGGTGCTGTATCGACAGGGGTTAGTAAGCTACATGATTATGTAAAGAGTAATTCGTATAGTTTCTTGCTAGATGGAACGTTCTCTAGTCCTGAGATAGCAAGGAGTAACGTTCAGCTGTCTTTGGATAAAGGTAGACCTGTGTTGATTCAGTATGTGATTCAACCGCCAGAAGTCGCATGGCAGTTTACTCAAGACCGTGAGTCGGTTGATGGTCGAAATATACGTCGGGAAGACTTTATTACCCACTTCCTCACTGCTCGAGATACTGTGAGTTCAATCAAGAAAGAGTTTGGTGATAATGTAAGAATTGACCTTATTGAGCGCAATTTGAAAACAAAACAATATAATATTACCTTCAACGTTGGTAATCTTGACAAATATCTACCTAAAAAGTACAGTAAAGATGAATTAGAGAAATTAATATGACTTACATAATATCAACATTTAAAGGTTTTTTTCCTAAGCGTTCTGACGTGGCTGTTGACCCTGTCTATCACTTTTTCCTCCATGCTAGTTCAAGAAGTAAAAAGCGTGTATATACCAGAGCACTCAAGAAAGCTCAGTTTGACCAAGAACAAATATCTAAAGTTGCCAGAAAAAAAGTTCGTGCCTAGCACGGACTTTTTATATATTGATGGAGTCATCACGACATTACTATAGTTAGCACGATTTTGCCCTGCTCTACTAACTCAGAACAAGTAGAGCAACGCTTTTTACATAGTTGATGAATATTCATGAAGGACAAAAAAGAATCCTTGCTCTTGGCAAGGATTCTTTTCTGTATTACTGGTTGATGCCTACAAAGGGAGTGGCGTTTCCCCAGTAGAGTGGGACTTTTCCGTCCCATTTTTCTACCCAGCGGAGTTCTACGATTTGGGCATTCTGCCTAAGCGCTTGGGCTTCGATGCTGATGGCTTCGGCTTTTCCCTTAGCGTCTGCCACTCGTTGTTCAGCTTCGATGATGATTCGCTCTAAGTCTCGGTCTGCCTTGAGCTTCAGCTGTTCAGCGGTCACTTTGGCTTCAATGGCCGCGTTGAAGGCTTGAGAAAATTCAAATTCGATGATGTTGAATTCGTCCACGACAATTGAACGCTCTAGCAGTCTCTTTGAAAGGTTGGCTTTTATGGCTTCTTTGACTTCCTCTCGTCTGGTAATGAGCTCCTCGGCGGTAAACTGGGCTGATTCGGCTTTCACAGCTTCCTGAATTGAAGGAGCGATGATACGAGTGTTGTAGTCTTTACCTACTTCCTGCCAGATTTTATTGACTGATTCTGGAGCCAAGTGATAGTTTAAGGCAATGGTGGACTTCACAATCTGTAAGTCCTTAGAAGCAGCACTAGCGTCTATTTCATCCTTTTGGATTTTTACATCAATCTTCACGATGCTCTGCGCAACTGGAATTTTGAAATAGAGACCTTCTCCTAAGACCTTGTCTTGCACTGCTCCAAACTGAAGAAGAATCCCTCGCTCACCAGCTCCTACTATTCCAACACTGTTAAATAGTAGAATGAGACCGACTACTACCATGACTATGGTAGAAAACGTTTTCTTGATTTCTAGCTCTTTCATGCGTTCATTTACGTAATCCATAATTCTGTAATTAGTTAGTTCTAAATATGTATAGGTTGTGTACACTCTTACGATACTAGTATTTAAGAATCAGTCAAATACAGCTAGTTACGAAGGGGGACGCGAGCTTTTTCTCGGGAAAACAATAAACCGCACATTTCCTCCTTTCGGTGTGGTGTATTGCGCGGTCTTATCCTTTTCCTGTTGGTTCTCTCATGAGCATTTCCAGGCCTGCAAGCGAGGCGATTTGTTTATGTGCGATACCAGAGAATATAGGGCTTAGTGAAACCCATTCATCCTTTAGACGTATGAGATTTCTCAGAAATGAGCTGTCGAGATCCTTATTGCGTGCGAGCTCTATGTCGTTCATCGTTATGTCGAACGCTCGATAGAGTCCAATTTCAATAGTATCTTTATCAGGTTGTACTAGTGTAAGGTCACACCAATCTAGTTCAAACTGTAACCTCTGACGGAGTTCAAGAATTTCAATAAAGCTGAAAACGGAAAGATTTATCCGAGAGCCATCATTGTGACTGAACCACAGCAACGCCTGCATGGCTTGTCGAACAGGTTCGCTGTCATTAAGAGATTCGGGCGTAAAAAGTCTTATTATAACCTCAGCCTTGTAGTTTTCATCCATAAGACCAAAGCCTACAAAGTTATCATCGATCAACGGGTCCGTAAGAAATATTTCTGAAATGATGTCTCCTACTTCCTCGTGCGTGACTGACATTGTGCATCCTTTCTGGTTTCTATAAAGAGCATGTCTCCTTCAATATGCTGTATTGTATGTATTTTGTAAAGTGTACGTGTCGAAGTAGCCGTGGTCCACCAGATTTCTATCCCGTTTGCTATACTGTATGGTGTACTAAGTTTTACGATACATCGGTCCGACAGATACCTGCCGTATCTTTTGTACGCAACTGTGGTTGTTAGTAAAAATCGTGTAAAATAATACCTCTATGAATAAAATTGTATGTCCTAACTGTAAAACTGCGTTTGATATGGATGAGGCGGGTTTTGCTGATATTCTCAAGCAGGTTCGAGATGAAGAGTTTAGTACAGAGATTGCAAAGCGTGAGCGGACATTTACCCAAGAGAAAGAAAGTGCAGTGGCGCTGGCTGAGGCGAACCTGAAGAATGAACTCCAGTCTGGTCTTGCGACCAAAGAAGCTCAGCTACAAAGTGACTTGGTCAAGAAAGAAACTGAGTTGGTGGCGCTTAAAGCGGCAATGGACAACGCTGAGCTACAGAAGACACTGGCAGTTACCCAAGCCGTTACTCTAGTAGAAAAAGAACGTGATGGACTAAGTGCGGAGCTGAAGAATAAAGAGCATGAGGGTCAGCTGCTGGCGGCGTCTTTGAAAGATAAGTATGAAAGTGAAATCCAGCTTAAGGATGAAGCAATCGAGCGTCTGAAGGACATGAAGCTACGCCTGAGTACAAAGATGGTTGGGGAGACGCTCGAGCAACACTGTGAGACCGAGTTCAATAAGCTCCGGTCAACTGGCTTTAAAAATGCCTATTTTGAAAAAGATAACGATTCCAGTACTGGGTATAAAGGAGACTATATCTATAAAGAGAATGACGAACATGGCAACGAAATGATCTCGATTATGTTTGAGATGAAAAATGAGCTCGATGCTACTGCAACCAAGCATAAAAACGAAGATTACCTTAAGAAGCTTGATAAAGACCGGACTGATAAAGGTTGTGAGTATGCCATCCTCGTTACCCTCCTAGAAGCTGATAATGAGCTGTACAACACCGGGATTGTCGACATGTCGCATAAGTATCCCAAGATGTACGTCGTCCGACCACAGTTCTTTGTGCCGATGATTACTCTACTGCGTAATGCGTCTATGAGCTCGCTTGAGTATAAGGCTGAGCTGTCGTTGGTAAAGAGTCAAAATATCGATATTACTGACTTTGAGGAGAATATACAAACCTTCAAAGAAGGCTTCGCGAAGAATTATGATTTAGCGTCACGGAAGTTTAAGACAGCTATTGATGAGATTGATAAGACAATCGATCACCTCCAGAAGACTAAGGATGCACTCCTGTCGTCTGAAAACAATCTCCGTCTGGCAAACAACAAAGCTGATGACCTATCAATCAAAAAGCTCACCCGGGGTAATGCCACCATGGCAGCTAAGTTTGAGGAGTTGTCTGATGGGGATGGGAAGTAGTACACAGTACGAAAGAATACCGTAAGTAAGTACGGTATTCTTTCGTATTGAAAAAGCCCCGCACAACCATGCGGGGCTTCTGTATGGCTTAGACCAAGTGTAAGCTAGTTCGACCAAGGTCATATTCAGCAACAATGTCATGCCACTGCTCTGGAGGCTTCTCCTGGTAGAGTGCTCTGTACGACCTGAAAGTGTCGACCGTCCCAATCACATCTGGGCGACCTCCCCATCGAAACTCTTTAGACAGGAACTTGTTGAAATAGTCCATGCAATCATCAAAGTATCGTTGTTTGTCATCATGATGAACTCGCTGCACAGTCAGAATCGTAGCTGGAGCAACTATCCGTTTTTCAGGAAAACTGATAATCAGTCGCCAGAACTTCACGTATTCCTGTGTCAGTTTCTCAATCAGTGCTCTGCTGGCATGTGTGGTCCTATGACCTGGATACCGGCGAAACATTTGTTGGTTCAGCCAGTGCTCATCAATCAGTGGAGGGAAGTAGCGAGGTCGAGTGTTCATTGCGTTTCCTTTCCATTGGGTTACAGTCTTTATTTAAAATACTCTTTATTTGATACTTTGTAAATACTGAACGTTAGTAATGTATTGCTGCCCTTTGGAGTCAATCTACATGATACAAACAACAAAGCCGATGACCTTTCAATCAAAAAGCTCATCCGAGGCAGCACAACAATGGCTACAAAGTTTGTTATACTGTCAGCGTCCATCTGACTGTAAGGAGACACTGGGCTCTTAGCTCATCTGGTAGAGCGCTTCCATGGCATGGAAGAGGCAAGCGGTTCAAGTCCGCTAGAGTCCACAAACGAACAGCCCTAAAGCGTATGCTTTGGGGTTGGTTTCGTTTGCAGACGTCTAGCGGACTTGAAAGACGGAGTTCGGGGCCCCTCTGGGGCGAACGAGTCGGGGTCGCGAGTACTTTGTAGAATTCGAACGAAGTGAAAAATTATACTTAGTAACTTGTGTTCAAGTCCGCTAGAGTCCACAAATAGGTAGGTATGTTAGTTATGTAGGTTGTAGCTTGGACATAAGAGGAATATGGCGTAAGATTTAGCGATGCGATTCACTGATGAAGGTACTCCTTTGACACTCTCCGTGGCTGATTTTCTCAGTGGGATTAATGCGTCTTTGACTGCACATCGTGGCCGTATCGAGGGGGAAGTGACCAGTGTGAAAAGTAGCTATCAAGCAGCTATCTATTTTAGTATTAAAGACCTAGAGAGTAATGCGCTGCTTAACTGCGTTATTTGGCGTAACGTCTATGTTCAAAATGGGGTGGAGATTACAGAGGGTGACAAGATTATCATTACTGGTACGCCAGAAATCTACGCACCACGAGGGTCGTTTACGGTAAAAGTGCAGACCATTGAGTATGCGGGAGAAGGGGCACTTAAGAAGTCATACGATGACTTGCGTGAGAAGCTCAGTGCTGAAGGGTTGCTTGATACTGGTACCAAGCGAGTCTTGCCGGTATACCCCAAGAAGATTGGGGTCATTACGTCACGTTCAGGTGTGGTGATTCAGGATTTTAATGCAAACCTAGGACGGTACGGATTCCAGACGACGATGGTGGATTCACGAGTGGAAGGGAAGGATGCTATTCATGAGATTCTCGCTGCGTTGCAGACGATGGCCAAGCAGGATATTGATGTGCTGGTGATTATGCGTGGGGGTGGTTCGTGGGAATCACTCCAGGCGTTTAATACCGAGTCGGTGGTGCGAGCTATTGCCGCCAGTAGCTGTCCAGTACTTACAGGCATCGGACACGATGTGGATGTGACGCTAGCTGAGCTGGTAGCTGACGTGGGGGCCTCTACGCCTACCGCCGTAGCAGAGGCGCTCAATGCCAGTTGGGATACGTTGACTGGCTCACTGCAGACTGCAGAGTCACACATCATGCACACCTACCAACGACGTCTGGCTTCAGTGTCGGGGTCCATCGATGGACAGCGGGCGACGTTGTGCAGAAGCTACGACCAGTTGCTTGCAGTAGCTACACGTACGCTTAGAGATGCTACCTCAGTAGCGCAGGTGCACTACCGGGCTATTGAGAAAACTATCTTGCAGGCAAACACTGCCTTTGAACGGGTTGTGGGCGGTATGCGAGCAGAAATAAAATCAATCCGGTCAGCCCTCCAGTCCGTGCAGACAGGTCTTCCTAGACAGTTGCGGGTAGACATGGAGTCTGCACAAAAACACATGGTAGTAAGTGGAGCCTACGTGCTTGCAGAACAGGGTAGGGCCGTGGGTGCAGTGAGCACGTTGCTCACTGGCATAGAGCAGAGTATCCGTTTGTCCGATCCGGCCCGCAACCTCAAACTTGGATACAGCTTGTCCTATGTAGAGGGGAAGCTGGTCCGGTCAATAGCCGATGTGCCCGTAGGAGGGGTGACTACCACGAGACTGGCTGACGGAAGCTTTACTTCAGACATTAAAAAGATAACATAGACATATATGGCAACTAAAAAAACCGAAGTAAACCTGACTGAATCACTAGCAGAGCTAAATGAAATTGTAGCGTGGTTTGGTGCTCAAGATGATGTAGATGTAGAGCAAGGTCTGGAGAAAGTCCGTGCAGCCGCCACTCTTATTAAAGGCTCTAAGGCACGTCTAGCGCAGATTGAGAACGAGTTTACCGAGATTGAGAAGGAGATGGGAGCTGGAGGGGATGGTGAGTAGGGTGAAGTTATGTTGATACATATAAGACAACTACCTCACAAGCTTGTGAGGTAGTTGTCTTATTTAGATTATGGGCAGGGCTATTTCATGGATACTTGGAGAGATAGATCTAGAGCCTTGGCAATTCGCTGTAGGGTCTGCAGTGAGGGATTGCCTTCGCCACGTTCTAGTCTTGAGACTACTGGCTGGCGACTGCCGATAGCCTCGGCGAGCTGGGATTGTGACCATCCACGCTTAAGGCGCTGAGCAATTATAGTGGTGACTACTTCATACTCTGGCGCAATCGCATCATACTCAGTTTTAACCGCTTTGTTTGCCAGGGCGTTAGTTTTAAATTGTTTAAACGTAGTTGTCATATATATAATATAACTTATAAGTTATATTATGGCAAGTGTATTTTTACCGTTCTGGCGTATCTAAGTTCTTTCTCATCTGTCTTTTGTGTTTTCTTGATGTAGGCATGTACCAAGAAAATCTTACGCTTATGAAAGCAGTAAAATAGTCTAATTTCTCTTTTTCCTCGCACTCGAAGCTCTAGAAGTCCATCAGTCATATGTCGACTATGGGGCATTCCTAAGTTATTGCCAAACTCCTCCAGCAGTTCAATGGTCCGAATTGTTTTAGCTATCTCTTTGTCAGTAAGTGAGGTAAGGAATACTTCAACTGGGTCAAGGAGTATGATTTGCATATTAGTTAGTATATCCTAATACCTGACAGGAACAGTACTATGACCCTTTCTTACACTCCCTCATGCTCCCGCACTGCTTCCATAAAGACTTCTCCGAATTTCTTTAGCTTTTTATCACCGACACCATTTATATTTAAAAATGCATCGTCATTTTGGGGTTTGTGTTTTGCTATATCACGTAGTGACTTGTCACCAAAGACGATGTAGGGGGCTACTTTCAGACGCTTTGATTCTCGGGTACGTACTTGTCGTAGGACTTCAAAGAGGTCAGTGTCGTATTCACCATCTTGCGCGATGGCGGCAGTAACTTTTTTTGGCACTCGTGTAGTCTTTACTACTGAAGTAACTGGCTGCAGGGCAGTAAATGCTACACAACGGTCACAGTTTTCACAATTGTCTTTATCGTAGTCTTCATTAAAATACTTCAGAAGATATTTTCTCCGGCAGTCATAGAGCGTTCCGTACCTGAGGGTGATTTCGAGGTTGTCTTGGGCCTGCTGTTTTTCTTCTCCATCAGGCAACATGCCAATGAAATACTCCTGCTTGAATTTGTCGGCAGTTGAAAATAGAAGGACACAGCGTGCCGGCAAACCATCTCGCCCGGCCCGCCCGGTTTCTTGGTAATAGCCCTCAATAGACTTAGGTAGGCTATGATGGATGACTAGACGCACGTCAGGCTTATCAATACCCATACCAAAAGCAATAGTCGCAACCATGATGTGAATGTCGTCACGGATGAACCTATCTTGGTTGTCTCGTCGCACGTCAGCAGTCAGTCCTGCGTGGTAGGTGCCGGCGTTGTGACCGTAGGCTTTGAGTTTGCTCGCAATACTTTCAGTGTCTTTGCGTGAGAAGCAGTAGATAATGACACTTTCTTTAGGATAGAGCTCTATTAGTGAGAGAATAGTATTAAACGACTCCTTTTTAGGGAGGACTTCGTAACTGAGATTTTCTCGGTTAAAGCTTGAGGTAAAGATATGGGGCTTAGGGAGATTGAGTTGCTTGACGATGTCGGCGCGCACTTGCTCGGTGGCAGTGGCTGTCAGGGCAATGATGGGAATGTTAGGAAAATTGGTTCGTAGTTGGTTGAGGTTGCGGTAGTCTGGGCGGAAGTCGTGCCCCCATTCAGAGATACAGTGTGCCTCATCTATGGCAAATAGGCCGATAGGAAGGGTGTGGAGGAGTTCTTGGAAGTTGGGTACCGACAGGCGTTCTGGAGCGATGTACACGATTTTGATAGTACCACTTCGTATATCAGTGATGATTGCATCAATTTCATCTCGTGTGAGTGAACTATTGATAAAGGCCGCGTTGATACCGTTTTGAGTCAGGGCGTCAACCTGGTCTTTCATCAGCGAGATAAGAGGGGATATGACCACCGTCAGTCCCTCTTGCAGTAGTGTCGGTAGCTGGAAGCACAGTGACTTACCACCTCCAGTTGGCATCAGTACCAGACAATCCTCTTTTTCTAGTACCCGCTGAATGATGTCTTTTTGCAGCGGACGAAACTCATCGTAGCCGAAATATTTTTTAAGAGTGTCGTACATAGAAAATGGTGAGACTGTAGTATCTCATGCCTGGGGCGTATTTGAAATGCGTAGCTAAAAATAGTTACATTGCTGGTCCTGCTTTTGTACTAGTTGCTGATTTGGCTTTGCATGTTTTGGATTGCGTCAGCGTCTATCGCGGTAACTCCAAAAATCTGCACAAAGAGGTACGAGACTATCGAGATGAGTACCGTTGCACCAATGACGGTCCCAAGTCCGTAGACGACACCTTTGAAGAAGATAAATTTAACTGATACTTGTTTCTGGGTAAGGGTTTCTAGTCCTCCTAGAACCTTTATCAGTCGTTCTCTTTGTTCTAGCTCATTTTCATCCATATACTCTATATAGTAGCAGTGTCACACGGGGTCGTCTATTGCGTCTTACAGACTGGTGCCACTTTCACCACAGATATCGGCTGGTGTAACACGCTGTAGGGTAATGCCTAAGCGTTCAAATATTGCGTCAATATTTGACTGCATATTTTCTACTTGAAACGCATCTGCCGGCTCTGCTAGTTCGGCTGCGCGAGATTCTAACATTGGTATCATGTCAGATTCAGGCAAATTGTCCCTAAGGAATGAAAGTACCTCCCATATGTGGTCGTCGAATATGTCTTGTCGCAATGACTCAGTTACTGCCCGTTGTGATAGCTGTAGTGCTTCATATAGTGCTATTTGCACAAAGGCCTCGTTAGTAAGATTTCGACCTATGCAGTTGGTTGTGTCTATGCTGTATTGCCAGATACCTGAAGTGTCAACTACGTAGTTTTTCAGATTGGGTCCGAGTATATCATCGACTGTACAGATAGCATTATAATCCAATGCACTGGGAGGTATGTTCTCTGGATTGATAGCGCCTAAGGATTCACCTGTGGCGAGAGGATGTGTGTGGAACATTGCAAATTCTTGACCCAAGAAAGCAGCCACTTCAAAGGCTTGTAAATCAAGATAGACTGCAGCTAGTGTTTCACTCAATGCTGGATTAGTAATAATTACCTCACCAGCTAGGTCACGGTATAGTAAGCGCAGAGTTTCAAGAGATGCAGTCGCAGCTGAAGTAGTCAGTTCGTCAAGCATAGCCATACAGGAATTACCTATTGTTTGTGAGCTGGCAAGTATGACGTTATCCAATGAGTCCGTATCAACAAAAATCATTTCTGCATCAGGGTACGGACGTGACGATTCACTGGTAGTAGGTGCATCGCCATACAAATCTATATACTCCGCACAGAATGCAGGGATGTCTACCTCAGCGGTGCCTTGAATTATTTGACGACAATATGATTTAAGCGCTGTTTCAGCGGCTGTCTCGCCTACTGGAGAATCAGTAACGTTGGTTTCTGTGTCAGAGGAATCATTTCCACCACCAGTGCTGTTAGCAGGAGTGTTGCTTGGGTTACTTGTGCCATCACCACTAAACAAGTCACTAAAGAATCCTCCAGCTGTCGTAAGTGGTGCTCTGAGAAAATTACCAAGACCTGTAGCTATTCCGTTTAGGAACCCTTCGTTAGAGTTCGCTTGATTGCGGGAAGACATGGTGGCACTATTGGTTTCTATTGTCAGTTCACTGGCTCGCTTTGCGGCCAGTTCTTCAGCTCGGTCTTCCACTACATCACCAAAGTCGATTGTTTGCCGAACACCAGTCCGGTCTTCTTCTGCTGGATTTTCAATTACAACATCTCCATCTATCACACGAGCTTGTGCCCGGGTACGTATCGGCGCTAAGGTTGCTTCGTTTAGGCTGGCATCATGTGTCCAAGCATGCCCTTCACCATGAGTCATTTCACTTGATTGTAGTAAGTCAGCGTGCACTTTATTTCCACCCATGTAGCCGGTTCCGTAGACGAAACTTCCTCCTGTATATCCAACAAATATTTCACCTAACTCTTTAAACATCTCAGGGTTTTGTCGAGGCACTAGGGTGTTTCCATTATTATCAACAAACCGAAAATCAATCGCGCAACCACAGCCTCCGTCATCTGCGTAGCGGTGACGCCGCGAGCCAATGCCAAGAGGTCGAGCCTCTGATGTTGCGACAATTTGTACGATGTCAATTCCATCAAATACTTGATTGTATTTTGCAGCTGTAATCTGCAAAATTTCATTTAGGGTATAGGGAATATCTTCGATGGTGACGTCACGTTCGGTCTCTCTGTTTCGAGCCCGAGCACCACCTTCTTTTGTGTACGCAATGCTGTCTGCATCGTACAGGTCAATCAGATTAGTAATCTCTGTAACAATGCTGCCAGTACTTGTTTCAAGACCAACAAAGTTTCGGCCTACCTGTGCGCCACCAGCGTCTATGATTTCACGAAGTGCAATTGCTCTGTCTTCCGCTAAGGTAATTTTGTCTGTGATGGCTGGGAGTGCGGCATCTATGTCTTCCACAGCTGCTAGTAGGGTGGCGTTTATTTGAGTCTGTGCCTCAACATCAGCTATTTGACCCGCTTGACTTAAGAACTCAGCTCGCATATCGGTGACATCAAGGCCGGCTATAATGCTTGATAGTGGTAGTATAGTTTCTTCAACGAAGTCTTTGCGCTGTTGGATGGCCTGGGCGTAGGCGGCCATTGCAATACTATCAATTGAAGCAATCGGTCTGGCGTACAAGTCGTCTGTGTTACCAAATACTGGTATACGTAATGTAGTAATATTGGCGTCAAGAATAGCTAAGGTTGCAATAGCTGTAGCTTCCATTTCCGCAAGAGCTTGGAGTGATGGTTCAGCTTCCATGACTGCGTCACTCCAGCTTCGACTACTTTCGGGCGTAATCGCTTCAAGTATTGTTACGTTAGCTTCCATAAACGATGTCCTGGGTTGACCTCCTTCAGTAATAGCCACACGAGTGCGTAGTAAGCGCTCCAATTGTGTTTGACTATCTGCCAGGTCGTCTTCCATCACACCGAGCACAACACTACTGATGCCGGGGACATTACGCAGTGTCTCTAGCTCAGCAACTTCGCCTTCAAGACTTTTAATTGCTTCTTCTAGTACAACTAACGAGCCATTCTCGTTTTGGGGAACATTCCTGTCAGCAAACAAGTCGGCCACTCCAGACATGCCATATGGATCAGACATTTCGTTTGTTGATCCTGCTGGTCCACTGCTGCCACTTGAGTAACCACCTTCTAATGGTTCATCAGGTGTTTCTTGGGAAGCCATGTTTATTGTACCGCTTACACCAGCTTCTAGGTTGCTTGTAATCGGTACCGCCGTACCTTTACGTGCGGGTGCAATAATAGTCACCCCTTCTTCTTTCCACGGCGTAACAGAAGGCACTCCTGACGTCACAATGGTATTGTCGATAATGACATATCCTGTAGCTCTATTAGCAATACTAAGATTTGTACCTGGCAACAATTCTTCAGATTCACTATCAATGTTTACAAACTGCGTTAGAAGTGGGTCGTCAGTACCAGCTGCCCTATATTGAACTGAAAGTGTTCCATCACTATTGCGTGCGATAGAGTCAATGGTGATATCAATTTCTTCGTAAGGAGCTCGTGCAATATTTAAAGAGCTGGAGTCAGCAAAATCAAAGGTAAAGACATCAACTATTTCCTCTATTACTACCTCAATATCTCTACGTGCATTTGTACCTCCTTCATCACGATCGCGTTCCCGTACGGAAGCGATGATAATACTGCCCTCTAAGTAAGCTCTTTTGCTTGCTGGTGACTCATTATTCCATGCTTGAATTGCTACCGCCTCGTAATTATTATCAGGGCGAAGTGAGGCTAGCTGGCTGATGACGATACTATTTTTTTCGTTAGCTAAATAAGCCGCTGGAATATCATCAACTACGACTGCTTCAACGTCAGCTTGTCGTTCAATCGCATCAGTACGAGCTACTGAATCGTTCTCCCATTGTTGGCGAGCAGTGGGGGAGTTTTCGTCATTGCCTCTGAAAGATGTCCAGGCATTAGTTATTCCTGCCAGTGTCCGCTGAATCAGAGATGGCTTTGATTGATTGTCTTCTGGTGTTGCAAAGAATCTTTCGTTGCTATTACCAAGATCTCCACGCGGGTCAGTATTGTCGCGGTCATTGCCGGTACGAACTCTCTGAATGTCAATCTGATCCTCTCGATAAGCTTCACGAGCTTGCTCGGGTGATTCATCAAAAACCCCTCCCACAAACATAAAGCCGAGTCGCTCCCGTTCAGACTCGTACTTTTTATCTGCGCTAGATACCCTACTCAACTCTTGACTGACTGTTCCTTGCTGGCGATGAGTAAACCATTCTCTTCTTTGTTCGGCCACAGAGAGTGATTCCCAGTTGGCAGCAATTTCAATAAATGAATCTCCTGTAGCTCGCGATGTTGCAATAAAACTACTTGGTACGGTACGTTGCGTACTACTCCTGATCCCGTCTTCAGCAGTTCCGTCTATAAAACTTGTTCGGGTACCAGTATCAAGTGCATCGAAACTTCGCATAATACCATCTACCAGTGTTTCACCTTCCTGTAGTCTAATGGAATTGCTTCTGTGTGTAAGGCTATCAATATATAGGCCATAAGAAGCAGGCAAGCTGGCCTTAAGAGCGGTAATATCAGTAGTT
>Ga0222632_1000468_pt1 | contig 21247 bp, 25 predicted proteins | sample AntAcemetageno46_FD_179828 | JGI IMG/M metagenome (GOLD analysis project Ga0222632, IMG submission 179828) | Saline water microbial communities from Ace Lake, Antarctica - #46 | ecosystem: Environmental > Aquatic > Non-marine Saline and Alkaline > Saline | place: Antarctica: Ace Lake | collected...
ATATCGTTGTTGCAACACCAGGAAGACTTATTGATCTTATCAATCAATGACATATTAATTTGAGGCATATCCAGATATTTATCTTGGATGAAGCAGACAGAATGTTGGATATGTGATTTATCCGTGATGTAAAAAAAGTTGTTGCTTTATTGCCAAAACAAAGACAAACATTGTTATTCTCTGCTACTATGCCACCAGCCATTATGGAATTGGCAAATAGTATGTTACGTGAACCAGTATCAGTGAAAGTAACACCAGTATCTTCGACTGTTGATACGGTGAGACAATCATTGTATTATGTTGATAAGCCACATAAAAGAAATTTACTTCTTCATCTTTTGGAGAATCGTGATATAAAAAGTGCTTTGGTGTTTACTAAAACCAAACATGGTGCCAATAAAGTTGCTGAAGTACTCATAAAAGCTGGTATTCCATCAGCAGCAATCCATGGAAACAAATCTCAAACAGCAAGACAAAGAGCTCTCGCTGATTTGAAAAGTAATAAGGTTAGGGTATTGGTTGCGACTGATATCGCTGCGAGAGGTATCGATATTGATTTATTGTCGCATGTGATTATTTATGATATTCCTGAAGAACCAGAAACATATGTCCATCGTATAGGACGTACGGGAAGAGCTGGAGCAAATGGTACGGCTATTGTCTTTTGTGATCATGAAGAAAAGAAATATCTCCAACAAATTACTCGTTTGATTAAAAAGGATATTCCAGTTGTTTCTAATCACCCTTTTCCTGCCTCTATTGATTCGAGACAACACACCACTCGTGCGTTCTCTGAAAAACCTCGCGGAAGAGGAAAAGTAGGGCAGATCAGAAAAAAAAGAAGATAGATTTTGTCTGTATTTTTGATTTAGGATTCTTATTGTTTTGTACGTAACCTTGTTAAAAAATATATACTGATGTTGCCACGACCCCGATTTATCGGGGTCTCGCAATGACGTAACATTTATGTTATTATTATATAATTATGTCACAAGCAAGTAATCCAGTTATTCTACGTTTTGATACGGTATCGTTCTCATTTGGTGATGATAAAAAAATCATCCTTAGTGAAGCGGATTTTTCTATCCGTCAAAATACGAAGATCACCGTGATGGGACAGAATGGTGCATGAAAATCTACCATTTTTAAGATGATTACCGGTGAATTAAAACCTAAAGAAGGTAAAATTAACGTTGTTCAATGAAATACTATTGCGATAGCAAAACAAGTGATTCCGAGAGACCAGCTAGAATTTTCTTTGAGAGAATATTTTGCCACAGCATTTGATGAAAAAGACTATCAGTTGGATAGAAAAATAGCTGATGTTCTTCAAGTTGTCAATCTTCCGATTACAGATCTAGATAAAAAACTTAATACCTTATCAGGAGGACAACAGGCGAGAGTATTGTTGGCGTATGCATTGATTCAAAAACCAGACATATTGTTGCTTGATGAACCAACAAACAACCTAGATGCAGATGGAATTGGTCATTTGATAACCTTTTTGATGGGTTATGAAAAAACAGTTGTGGTGATTAGTCATGATGCAGATTTTTTAAATATGTTTACTGATGGAGTCTTGTATCTTAACGTCAATGAGCATAAAGTAGAACAATATCGATGAGATTATTATGATGTAGTTGAACAGATCGCTGCACAGATTGAAAAAGAAAAAGCCTTGAATGCGAGAGAAGAAAAAAGAATTGCTGATGCAAAAGAAAAAATCAACTTCTTCTCCAATAAATGAGGAAAGATGCGTAAACTTGCGAGTAAGATGAGAGATCAAGTAGCTGATGCTGAAGACAATAAAGTGGATGTAAGAAAGGATGATAAAACTATTACTTCGTTTGATATAGAGTTTGAAAATTTTGTTGGGCCGATTGTGACGGTTAACAATCTTTCTATGATGAGCCCATCCGGAGAAATCGTTCATAGAAAACTTAATCTTACTATAAAAAAAGGAGAAAGATATATTCTTAAGTGACCAAATGGTATCGGAAAATCAACATTGCTCAAAAGACTTGTCAATGCACATGATGCTGATGCAACAATTGCTGATGATGTGAGAGTAGGCTATTATAGTCAAGATTTCAACGCACTCAATATGGATATGACTGTCCGAGATTCATTGCATGAGATGTCTGATGCGATCAAAGATCAAGATGTGTATCGTGTTGCCTCACAGTTCTTATTAACGGGAGATCTATTGAAAAATCCTATTCATTTCTTGTCTGAAGGACAAAAGGGATTGTTGTGTTATGCAAGATTTGTTATCCAAAAACCACATTTATTGATTCTTGATGAGCCTACCAATCATATTAATTTCCGTCACTTGCCGGTGATTGCAAAAGGATTAAGTAACTATAAAGGAGCGATGATTATGGTCAGCCATGATACGGGATTTGTCTCTGAAATGAAACATTTGCAGACGGTAGATTTGGGGCATTTGATGGGGAAATAGTTGTATTTTCTCTCTTGTAAATTCTATGTTATTCTCTATGGTAGATATGATTTATCCTTTTTTCTTCAATGAAAAAAAACACAGACCATCTTAATCAATGTAAAGCCGATCAGACTTTTGTTTGACCGTTTGATGTGTGGTTAAAAAATCTTCTTATTCCATTTATCCCGGCGTGGATACATCCAAACCATCTTACGCTATCCTCTGTTTTGTGGATATTCTGTACGTGTATTGCATCATATTTGGTAGTTTCTAGTTGAAATATATTTTGGCTTTGGCTTATCATTATTGCATTGTTTGGTCACTATATAACAGATCTGCTTGATGGGGAATTGTGAAGAGTGAGAAAAACCGGATATATCTTATGGTGATTTTATATGGATCATTTTTTTGATTATATATTTATGGTTTCTATTATTGGTTCTTTGTACTTCGTTGTTCCTATCGCTTTGCAATGACAACTAGTTGTTCTTGGCTTTCTTATCAGTATATTGTTTTTCCATCTGTATTTGGTGACGATAGTCCAAAATACTTTCCTTATATCGTTTCATCGTTTTGGTCCAAGTGAATTTAGGTTGTCTGCAATATGAGCAATAATCATTCTTGTATATTATCCTATCGTATGGATGTATGCTCTCCCATTAATGATCGCTCTTATCTTATTTATTTTTATTCTTGCGATGTATAGAACACAAAAGATGCTAGCAGAGAAAGATATGGAGAATAAACATAGTGCTCAGTAATCTATTACTTGTATATTTGTGTTAAAAATATATTGCTACAGTGGCTTTTAGCGCTATCACGTGGAAACAGAACTGACGAATATACTGTCTTGTGAATGTAGGATATTATTTGATTGCTCTTGTTGTTTCGTTGATTATAATTTTTCTTGGTTTTGAAATAATGTATATTGTAACGGTATTGCTATCAATATTAACGCCATCAGAATAAGTAATAATTTCTTATAAGGAAATATATAAAACACTATGGCTAATAATCCTAATGCTAGGGTTTTGATGATGTGATGGTTGTGAGTCTGTATTGTTTATGTGTATATAAGTTTTTATTTTGGTGTTATGTTGTCATTTAAAAAATAAGACATAGAAAATAGTAGCTTTTCTTTTTCTGTATTGTGTCCTATAAATACATTGTGAGATAATTCTTTCATTTCTGGAATATAACTTCTTCTTATTATATATGCATCTTCTTTGTGTGTATAAAACTCTTCACTTTTTTCTCTTCGGAGGTTGGTGTTTTCGACTCATTTATTAATGAATTTTGTCATATCTAATAGAGATAAATGGTAAGTAAGCCATATTTTTCATAGATCTTTTCTTACTTTCTTTGGTAAAAATTTTATTGGTCAATCTCCTCAAAGTCATTGTGCTTTCCACTTTTGGAAGGATGCTAAAAATATGTTGTTTTTCTCAAGATTTATTGTGTGGTTTATGCTTCAATTTATTATCATATAACTTGTCATATCTATAGGATATGTTTCATGATCGATTAGTTCTTCATCATCGTATATAATATTAGATAAGTTTTTTATAATTTTCCTTTTCTTTTTCATTTCATTTTCATATGATTTTGGGAATATTTTTATTCCCGATTGTTCAGTTGTTAACTGAACTCAAACATGTATATTTCTCTTGTTCTTCTGTTGTATGTGTGATATGTAGTCTATTTTCCGTTTATGATCAAGATAGGGAGATCCCTTTGTATGATCTATATGTATTCAACTATATTTGTACTGGTTTCTATTTAAATAATCTACAATGAATATTTCTAATGCTAGTCATGAATTCTTCATTGCGTTCATCATTTTTTCTTCTCGAGAAAAATTTTCTACAAGGACTTGATTGTACCTTCCTCGACTTCCTCTGTATTCCTTATTTGTTACGAAATTTTGATAGATAAATCTTTTTACTTCATCCCTTTGCTCTTCTAACGGTATTTTTGAGGATAGAACCCCCCGAACTCATGTAGTCACTTTGTCGACGTGATCTGATTGAGGTAATCGTTTGATTACCTTATCAACAAGTGACTCGTCTATAAAATATTCATTCATTATATAATAATATTGATAATTTTACCTGCTATATAGATAATTTTCTTAGGAGCTGATTCTATACGAGCGGCTAATTGTTCATCATCTTGGATGATGTTCATAACTTCATCTTGTGTTGCTTCTGGTGTGATCTGGATAGTTCACCTTACTTTTCCGTTGAACTGCACAGCTATTTTTATCGTATCTTCAGTAAGGAGATTCTCGTCATATATTGGTCGTGTTGCTTTGGTAAATATAGAAAAATCATTGCCAAGAATATTGCATCGTATTTCTTCAGCGAGATGTGGTGCAAATGGGGAGATCAGTATAGTGAGCGTCTGCAATGTGTCTTTGCTTATATTTGTTTGGTCTGTGAGTGTATTGACACAGATCATTAGTTGAGAAATTGCGGTGTTAAATTTAAAATTTTCTATATCCTCAGATACTTTTCTAATTGTTTTGTGTAGGAGATTTAGCGTGTCTTTTGTATCAGTATATTCCACATCTATTTTATTGGTAAGTTTGTTTATTTTATCAAGGAACTTTTTTACTCCTTTGACTCATGCAGTACTCCAAGCAACTTCATTTTCAAATGGTCACATAAACATCTCATAGGTTCTGAATGCATCAGCACCATATTGTGCGATGACATCATCAGGATTGACGACATTTCATCGTCTTTTGGACATCTTGCGTCCATCTTCGGCGAGAACGAGTCCCACTCCATAGAGTTTCTTGAAGGGTTCACTTGTACTTACAACGCCGATATCATACAAAAACTTATGCCAAAAACGGGCATAGATAAGATGCCTGGTCGCGTGTTCCATCCCTCAGACATAGACGTCGACTTGTCATCGGTATTTTTCTTTGGCTGGATCGACAAGGTTCTTTGGATTCTTAGGATCCATATAACGAAGCCAATATCGTGATGATCCTGCTCGTTGTGGCATCGTGTTACTTTCTCTTTTCCCTTCTGGTGTATCAATCCAGTCAGTGATGTTTGCCAATGGACCTTCCTCTGTTCCGGTTGGTTCGTAATGTTCTACTTCTGGTAATTTGAGTGGGAGTTCTGATTCATTGATTGCTACAATATTTGTCATAAGTTTTACTTCCCAAACAATTACTCCATTGTTATTTAGTTCTTCAATGTATCATGGACGATTGTTCTCATAGTGATCTTCTAATTCTTCTAGGGTCTTAAATGTTTCTAGGAATTCTCATTTTAACACAACTTTGTCTTTGAATAGTTCCCCTATAGATCAATATGTTTTACTATTTTTTATCTGCACAACACATTCTTTTTTTGTTTTGTTGTCTATACATAATATATAATCATTATTTTTTGTGTTTGCATATAGATTGTCTTTATCGTCAGGGTTTAGTGCGCGAGTGATGAATGTTTTGCGAGTGGATACAAGATCTAGGAAACTACTTGGATCTGCAAAATGAATAGTTGCTGCTGTATCTGTATATACTTCTACCGCCTTTTCTGATGAGTGGATCATTGGAATAGGTTCTCCTCGATATCTTTGACGAGAAAATACTCGGTCTTGGAGTTTGTATTGTACTTTTTGTCCACCTATTCATTGTTGTGTGAGTCGTGACTGCATTGCAAGGATAGCTTCGTCGCTTGTCATCTGCGTATATACTCCAGATTCTACTAAGACTCATTTTTCTGTCTGTGCTTGTGCTCAGTTGAGGAAAATATTTCGAGCTATCTGATGTCCTTTGTAAAGTATAGTGTTTTCTACTTGATCTTTGTTCACTCGTTGTATTGTATGATGTCCTTCTTCTATCTCTGATTTTATTTGTTTTTCTGATAATAATTTAACATAAAAAAATTGTCAACAAGCCTTATGATTTACATCATATTTTTTTCTATATCAATAGTATGAACTATAGGAGCATGGGATTGATGATATTATTTCAAATTCAGTATATCCAGTTTCTTCTGTTATCTCTTTTTTTATTGCCTGTATTTCTGTTTCACCTTCTTCTATTCATCATCAAACAAACAATACATTGTCTTGTCTTGTCAGAACCAGATATTTTCCTTCTTTATTTTCTATAATAACGTCTATTACATTTCTTTCTATGGTTTCTTTATTTTTTTGTGGCGTTTTTTCTCATTCTCCAATAAGTTGTTTTGCTATAGTCTGTATAATGGGCAAATCATACTTCTTCGCAAAAGCAAAATCTCTTTCATCATGAGCAGGAACTGCCATGACCGCACCTGTTCCGTATCATCCAAGCACATAGTCGGCTACTCGGATAGGTACTTGTTGGTTGTTGAATGGATTGATGGCATAGGCTCAGGTAAATACTCCTGTTTTGTCCTTGTTGAGATCTGTTCTTTGGAGTTCTCCTTTGCTTTTTGCTATTTTGACGTATTTTTCTACTTCTTTTGCATGTTCAGGTGTTGTAATTTTAGACAACAATGGATGTTCTGGTGCAAGTGCAACATATGACATACCATAGACTGTGTCGATGCGTGTTGTGTAAATGCCGATAGTGTCTTCGTGATCAGCCATCTTCATCGTAAATTCTGTTCCTTGTGCCTTGCCTATCCAATGACGTTGCATTTGTTTGACGCTATCAGGTCGTTCGACAAGTTCGTCGAGTCCATCGAGAAGTCTTTCAGCATAATCTGTTATTCTGATAACTCGTTGTCTCATTGGCCTTCTTTCTACTGGTCATCCTGTTCTTTCACAGTTTCCATTTTCATCAAGATCTTCTTGTGCGATTGCTGTCTGTAAATCGACTGATCGGAGGATTGGCTTGTAATCTACATATGCGAGTCTATGGTTATCTATGTATTCTTTTTTTGCTTCATCAGACAATCAATCAGGGATAGGAAGTTCATTGATTGGTTTTGCTTTCTTATCTTTCTGGTCATAGTAATGTTCGTAGAGTTTGATGAATGTTCGTTGTGTTCGTTTATAAAATTCAGGATCGGTAGTGTTTACTTCTCTTTCTCGGTCATAGGTAAATCACATATTTTGGAGTTGTTTTTTGAATCATGCTATATTTTCTGCTGTGGACACTGTTGGGTTTACTTTGTTTTTGATTGCATATTGTTCTGCTGGTAGTCAAAATGCATCCCATCCCATTGGGTGAAGTACATTGTATCCTTGGAGCATTTTTTGTCTTGCTAGCACATCGGTAGCAACATATCCTTTGGGATGTCCCACATGGAGTCAAGCTCCTGATGGATAAGGAAACATATCCAGGACATAGAATTTTGGTTTTTTGCTGGATTCATCAGCTTTATATATAGCTCCATTTTCTCGTTCTTGTTGTCGATGCTTAGATATAGATGACATAATTCTTCTACAAAATAAATAATGGTGGTTTGTTATACTCTTATATGCTTATTTTTTTACTCTCTAAAAACAAGGAGAATGTTGGCTTATGTGCTGTCATCTTATGTACATATCTATAGTTTTGTAGGGAGAGTTTTCCCTTATGTCTGGTAGGGTTATTCATTTTTTTTAAAAGTAGACAGTGAGTTTCGTCGCACAAGAAGCCATATCCACATATGTATTTTTTTTAGATGACACTTTGTATGCATTTTCTCTTGATTTTTGTGTAAAAATTTGTATTATCGATCTGTTTGTGCGTTTAGTATCGTAGCAAAAGGAAGAGATTTCTCTTTTGGCTCCTGCTTTTTCTCTCTATTGGGATTATAGTAGGAATATTTGTTACATATAAAATCACATTATTATGTTTGCTTGATTGTGTATGTTTTGTCTGCCTTACAATAGGCCGGGGTAGCTCAGTGGTAGAGCAGAGGCCTGAAAAGCCTCGTGTCGGCAGTTCAATTCTGCCTCCCGGCACCACTTCAGTAGAAAATGTATTGCAATTAGTTGACATTTTGTTAAAATTGTTATCAATTGCATGCCATAGCATTCTTAATGGGCATGTAGCTCAGCTGGTTAGAGCGCGTCTCTGATAAGGACGAGGTCGGTGGTTCGAGTCCACCTATGCCCACCATTGTTTGTTTGGATCGGGAATTAGCTCAGATGGCTAGAGCGCTTGGTTTGGGACCAAGAGGTCGCGAGTTCGAGTCCCGCATTCCCGAAGTTATTATACAATGTGAGTTATCTTGCATTGGCGTACGAAAATTGTATTATTGTACGTAACACAAATTTGTGTATTTTTATATTTATTATATATATTTATTATGGCTGATTCTAAAGTTCATGTAAATGTTGGTACCATCGGTCACGTTGATCATGGTAAGACTACTTTAACTGCTGCTCTTACTGCGGTTGCTGCGACAAAAGGTTTCGCAAAAGCTACTGCGTATGATCAGATTGATAACGCACCAGAAGAAAAAGCAAGAGGTATTACTATTAATACAAGGCACGTTGAATATGAAACTGACACAAGACATTACGCACATATCGATTGTCCAGGACATGCTGATTATGTAAAAAACATGATCGTTGGTGCTGCTCAAATGGATGGAGCTATTCTAGTAGTATCTGCTACTGATGGACCTATGCCTCAAACAAGAGAACATATCTTGTTGGCTAGACAGGTTAATGTACCAGAAGTTATCGTATTCTTGAATAAATGTGATATGGTTGATGATGTAGATATGATCGACTTGGTTGAAGAAGAAATTAGAGATCTATTAAAGAGTCAAGGATATAGAGGAGACGAAACTCCTATTATTAGAGGATCAGCGCTTAAAGCTGTTGAAAATCCTACTGATGAAGCTGGAGCCGCAAAACCAGTTTGGGATCTTTTTGCTGCATTAGACTCGTTTATCCCAGTTCCTGAAAGAGCAACAGACAAGCCTTTCTTGATGCCTATCGAAGATGTTTTCTCTATTAAAGGTAGAGGTACAGTTGCGACTGGTAGAATTGAAAGAGGATTGGTTGCTATGAATGACGATGTTGAAGTTATCGGACTTGGAAAGGATCCACAAAAAACAACTGTTACTGGAGTAGAAATGTTCCACAAACAATTTGATAAAGCTGAAGCTGGTATGAATGTTGGACTTCTCTTGAGAGGTATAACTAAAGAAGATATTGAAAGAGGACAAGTATTAGTAAAGCCAGGAAGTGTAAAAACTGGACAAAAGTTTGAAGCTGAGGTATATGTATTGAAGAAGGAAGAAGGAGGAAGACATACTCCATTTATGGCTGGATACAGACCACAATTCTTCTTGAGAACAACTGACGTTACTGGAGCTATCTCATTGGGAGCTGGTACAGAAATGATTATGCCTGGTGACAATGCTAATATCGTTGTTGAACTTATCTATCCAGTTGCAATGGAGGAAGGATTAAGATTTGCAATTAGAGAAGGAGGAAGAACGGTAGGTGCTGGAGTTATTACTAAGGTATTGTAATTTGAACCGTTAGCTATTGGCTATTTGCTGTTAGTTGAGGTTATTTAGTATTGTGTTCTATTATATATGGCTACTAAAAAAAAAGATACTGCACCAAAATTAAGAATTAAATTGAAAAGTTATGATGTGAAGATGTTAGAATCTTCTTTGAGTAAGGTTGTTGGGCTTCTTGTGAAGTCTGGCGCCTCTCTTAAAGGACCTATACCTTTGCCTAAGCAAAGAAAGGTCTACTCTGTTACTAAGTCTAACTTTAAGCATAAAGATGGAATAGAGCAGTATGAAAGATTGACGTATACAAGATTGATTGATGTTACTGAAGTAGGAGGGAAGACTATGGAATTCTTACAAAATCTTTCTATCCCAGTTGGAGTGATGGTTGATGTAAAAGTTTTCTAATTATTATTCTGATGACCACTTTGGTTTGATTTTACTAAATATATGTGCTATATTATGCAGAAGTTTGGATTGTTTGGTATAAAAAAGGAAATGACACAACTCTGGGTTAACGGAGCATATGTTCCTGTTACTTTGGTACAGATTCCTGAACAAGAAGTAGTAAGATACAAAACACAAGAGAAAGATAAATATGAAGCTCTTGTTGTTGGTGTAGATAAAAAAGAATCTGATAAAGAAAAAGGACAAAAGGTGTCATATGGAACGATGGCTGAGTTTGTTGTCACTTCTGATTTTGCTGATAATTATCCTGCATGATCAGTTATTGGTGTGCAGCTTTTGGATGGATTAGAAACAATCACTCTTATGTCTTATGGAAAAGGTAAAGGTTTCCAATGAGGTATGAAGAGATTCCATTTGAAATGAGGTAATAAAACTCGTGGATCTAAGTTTCACAGATGGATAGGTTCTATGGGAAATAGAAAACCAAGAAGAACACAAAAATGACATCCTCATGCTGGACGTATGGGAAATGTACATGTTACATTGAAAAACTTGTCGATTGTCGATACTCTTGCTCACGATGGACAAAATTTTGTTGCCATCAAGGGGTCTGTTCCTGGATCGTATAATACAATGGTTAAAATAGTTGTCTCTTAGTTTTAATGCTATCATACTATAATAAAATGACGTATTCTGTTGATATCTATAACGCAAAAGGAAAAGTAGTTGATACTGTTTCTCTTGATCCAAGTCTATTCTCTGATGATAAAGTCAATAATGACCTTATCCATGAGTATTATCTTTTGCAGCAATCTAACGCTCGTCTTCCAATTGCTCACTCTAAAACAAGAGCTGAGGTACAATGATCTGGAAGAAAGTTGTTTAAGCAAAAGGGTACTGGTAGCGCTAGACCTGGTACATTGAGATCTCCGATAAGAAGAAAATGATGAGTTGCTTTTGGTCCTAGATCAGAAAGAAATTATGTTAAATCTATGACAAAGAAAGCAAGGAAAATCGCTCTTATGGGTTTGCTTACGTTAAAAGCAAAAGAAAGTGGGCTATTGGGGTTGGATCAATTTGGTTTGACTGAGATCAAGACAAAAAATGCTCTTGGTGTTCTTTATGCTATAGGACTACAAAACCAAAAGGTTCTTGTTGTTCTTGATACAAAGAGTGAAATAGTAGAGAAGTCTTTGAAGAATGTAGAATGAGTAAAATATCTTCAAGTTGATTATCTTAATCCGGTAGATTTGTTATATTATGATAAGGTATTGTTCTTGAGGCCAGCTTTGGATAAAGTAAATACAGTAGCTTAGTTTATTCACTTATAGTATGTTATAATGACATTTACGCAAATACTTCAGAAGAGAGCAAAGAAACAAACTGCAGTTAAGGCACTTAATACCCTAACTCCGCACGATATTTTGTTAGCTCCGATTGTTACTGAAAAGACCTATAAGCAGCAAGAAATAGCTAATGTCTATGCTTTCAAGGTTCATAATGATGCTAATAGGAATGATGTAAAAGTGGCTATTGCTACATTGTACAAAGTTTCTCCACTATCTGTTCGTATTGTTTGTGTTCCTTATAAAGGAAGAATGCAAAGAAAATTGGTAAGACGTGCGTACAAAAAAGCTATTATTACTCTTGATAAGAAAGATAAGATTGAAGTAGGAGTATAATATATAGATCGATTCTCTAGGATATATTTACATTTGTTTTGTTCCCATGCCAGTAAAAAAGTATAAACCATATACTCCTTCAAGACGTTTTATGGTCGGATATGACTTTAGTGATCTCACTACAGCAAAACCTGAAAAATCTCTTACAACATTCCTTGGAAAAACTTGAGGAAGAAATAACAAGGGAAGAATTACTATGAGATTTAGAGGAGGAGGACATAAAAGACTCTATAGAATCATTGATTTCAAATGATATGATAAGTTGGCTATCCCTGCTAAGGTTGCTACGATAGAATATGATCCGTACAGAACAGCTAGAATCGCTCTTCTTCACTATACGGATGGAGAAAAGCGTTATGTTCTTGCTTGGAAATGAATCGCCGTAGGGGATCAAGTAATCAGTGGACCAGACGCACCTATTCAATCAGGAAATAGAAAGCAATTGAAAGATATTCCAGAATGAGTACAGGTGTTCAATATTGAATTTACTCCTTTCACTAAAGGAAAGCTTATTAAATCAGCAGGATTGTTTGCTACTATTGATGGTAAAGATGAACAACAAAAATTGGTGTTTATTAAGATGCCTTCAGGGGAAGTAAGAAAATTTCATGACACATGTTGGGCGACTATCGGTCAGCTTGGTAATGAAGATCATAAGAATATTGTTCTTGGAAAAGCTGGAAGAATCAGATGGATGTGAAGAAAAGGAAAAGTATTGGGTATAAATATGAATCCGGTTGATCATCCACACGGTTGATGAGAAGCTCACTCGGATATTGGTTTGAAGAGATGACCAAAATCATTTGCTGGTAAAATCGTCTCTCCTGGTATTAAAACAAGAAAGAAGAAGAAATGGTCAACTAAGTTCATTGTAAGCAGAAGAAATAAGCAAAAATAATTTTTTATACCTATGTTCCCTACGATTATGTCTAGATCGTTTAAAAAAGGTTTCTATGTTCATCCTAAGATAGCAAAGAAAGTTACTCAAATGCTTGTGTCATGAGAAAAAAAGGTTATTAAAGTTCGAGATAGAGCATCACAAGTGATGCCAGATATGCTTGGGTTTACCTTTGCTGTTCATAATGGGAAGCAATTTGTTAGTGTCTATGTTACTGAAGATATGATTGGTCATAAGTTGGGTGAGTTTGTTCCTACAAGAGTATTTAGAGGACATCCATTCTAATTAGCAATTAACTTTACTATATTTGTGAGTACTAATGAAAAATAATAATAGTATGACTGCTACATTAAAATACGCTCTTACTTCTGATAAAAAAATGGTCTTATTGGCTAAGTTTGTTCAGGGTAAGAATGTAGATGAAGCGTTGAGAATGTTGGAGTTTACTCCAAAAAGAGCTGCAAAGATCCTTTATAAGGTCATTACTTCTGCTACTGCTAATGCGGTTAACAATGCTCAAGCATCTAAAGATGGTTTGTTTGTTGAAACGGTATTTGTAGGAAGAGGTCCTAAGATTAAAAGAATGAGATTTGCAAGTAGATCAAGAGCCCATCATTATGTTAAGCACAGATCGTTTATTAGAGTTGTTTTAAATAGTAAGTAATTGTTCGTATGTGACAAAAAGTGCATCCGTTATGAATGAGAATTGGTATTATGAAATCTTGGCCGTGTGAATGGTTTGCTAAAGACAAGAAGTCTCAAGCAGCCTTTGTGGTAGAAGATATTCATATTATGGAATACTTTGAAACATCATTCAAACATGCTTGAGTAGCGAAGATCGTTATTAGAAAAACAGCTACTGAAGTTGAGATCATTGTCTTCACATCAAAAGTTGGTGTAATGACAGGAAAGAATGGTGAAAAGATCAAAGAACTTGAAGCCTTACTAAAAAATAAATTCAATAAAGAATTTAAAGTAACGCTTAAAGAAGTCAAAGTTCCTGAATTCTCTGCTAAGATTATGGCTGAGTTTATGGTTCAACAACTCGAATGAAGAATGCCTTTCAGAAAAGTAGCTAAAACTGTTTTGAAGAAAGTTATGGATAAAGGAGCTGTTGGAATTAAAGTGCAAGTTGGATGAAGATTGTGAGGGACAGATATTGCGAGAATGGAAAAATTTATTGATTGAAATGTCTCTTTGCAGACATTCAGGTCAGATATCGATTATCATTACCTTCAAGCACATACAAAATATGGAGTATTATGAGTAAAGGTATGGATTTCAAAAGGTAACGTCTATCAAAAGGCTCTACCAAAAAAATCAAAAGCAGCTTCATTGTTGGATTAGTTCCATTTATATAAAATCTTATTAGGATGTCATTACTTACCCCTAAAAATCGAAAATATAGAAAAGAGCATGTTAAGCATATTTCTTGAACAGCTTCGAGAGGTACTACAGTTTCTTTTTGAGACTATTGACTTAAGGCCATCTCTAGTGATTATGTTACGAGTAGGCAGCTTGAATCAGCTAGAAAGGTTATCGTAAGATACACCAGAAAAGTTGGAAAAGTCTGGTTTAGAGTCTTTCCAAATGTTCCTCTTACAAAAAATGGTTTAGAAATGCCGATGGGTAAAGGAAAGGGAGAAGTAGAGCAATATGCAGCAAGAGTTAAAAGATGAAAGATTATGTTTGAAGTAAATGGTGTGACAAGAGAAGAAGCACATGATCTTCTTATAAAAGCTAGCAAGAAACTTCCAGTGAAATGTAGAGTTGTGGAAAAAGGAGAGATTAGATAATTTTATTTGTTTGCCATGTTACTATTATGTCTACGAAAAAACAGTTTATGAAAGATCTATGATCACAGACTGTGAAAGAGCTTGTCAAGGCAAGAACTAAGCTTCGCGATGAGTTATATACAAACAAAATGAAGCATGCCATGAAAGGTCTGAAGCAGACTCATAGTTTGAGAGATCTCAGAAAGAAAATTGCGAGAATCAATACTGTTTTAACTATTAAAGTAAAAGCTAGCTATGGCAATAATATGAAATAAAAGTATCAAAGAACTCACGGGAGTTGTAGTGAGCGACAAAATGGCCCAAACTATTATAGTGGAAGTCAGTGTTGTCAGAGCTCACCCTTTGTATAGAAAAAGATTTACAAAGAAGAAAAAATATTATGCTCATGATGCATCTAGTCTTGCAAAGACAGGAGATGTCGTGAGAATAAGAGAAGTTCGTCCTTTGAGTAAATTGAAGAGATGGAACTTAGTGGAGGTGGTTTCTGCAAGTGTCGTGTAAATTTATGCAATTTTGTATAAAGTTACATAAAGAATTTTATTCTTTGTATAGGTATAATGTTACAGAATGAGTCAGAAGTGTTGGTTGCTGATAATACAGGAGCAAAAAGAGCTAAAATATTTAGAATATTAAAAGGTTCTAATGCTAAATCAGCTAGTATTTGAGACAGAGTTGTTGTTGCTATAAAAGAAGCATCATCAACAGGATCTGTTAAAAAATGAGAAGTTTCTCAAGCAGTTATTGTTAGAGTAGCTAAGGAAATCAGAAGACCTGATGGTTCTTATATAAGATTTGGGGATAATGCTGTTGTTCTTCTTTCGAAGAATGATAAGTGAGAAGTTGCTCCTATCGGGAAGAGAGTATTTGGTCCTGTAGCAAGAGAGTTAAAAAATCTTGGATACAGAGTTATTACTAATATGGCCGAAGAAGTTGTATAACATTATAGCCATTGGCGTTGCTTTAGTACATTATATTAGTTAGGATGAAAAAATTGAGAACATTAGACCCAGTTATCGTTATCGCTGGTAAGCACAAAGGAAAGATATCTACTATCGAATCTTTTGCTGAAGGAGATAAGGTATATGTAAAAGGAGTAAATGAAGTGAAAAGAGCTAAAAAGTGAGAATGATTTATCACTAAAACGCTTCCTTTGCACATCTCTAATATTATGTATTACAGTGAAAAGGATGCTAAGGCTACAAGAGTTGCTATCAATGTAACAAAGGGTAAAAAAACAAGAGTATTGCAAAAGTCTGGAGCAAAAATATCATAATATATTTTATTGTTATTTGTCGACAATATGGTTACTATACAAGAGTTTAAAAAAACACATATGCCAAAACTACAAGAGGCTTTGTGATTGAAAAATGTTAATGAAACACCGCAAATAGATAAAGTTATTGTAGCTATTGGTATTGGTTCATTATCAACAAGAAAGTCTCAAAAAGACTTCTCTGAGTTGCAAGATAATCTTACTGCAATTACTGGTCAATATCCACGTATGATATTGTCAAAACAATCTATTTCTAACTTTAAGTTAAGAGAAGGGTTGCCAGTGATGTTACAGGTTACTTTGAGAAAAGGAATGGCTTATGACTTCTTGTGGAGACTTACGTCGTTGGTGCTTCCTAGAGTGAGAGACTTTTCTGGATTGTCTTCAAAAAAGTTTGACAAACAAGCAAATTTCAATCTTGGACTTCCAAATTATGGTATTTTCCCAGAATTGAATATTGAAGATGTTACTATTCCAGCAGGAATCCAAGTAACTATTGTTCCAACTACTGATGATAAAGATCACGCAAAAGCATTACTTAAATCAATCGGATTTATCTTCAAAGACTAAATTTATATATCTATCCATTATTATGGCAAGAAAAGCACTTATTCAAAAGCAAAAGAAATTGGCTGCCTTAAGAGAAAAATCTCTTGCAGAAGGTACAAAAATGCCACATTCTACGAAGTATTATAATAGATGTCAAATCACTGGAAGAACAAAGGCTTATATGAGAGACTTTGGTATTGACAGAGTGACATTTAGAAAATATGCGAGAGAAGGAAAAATTATGTGATTGAGAAAAGCTAGTTGGTAACATATTACCTATAGTATAAAAACAATTGTAATCTTTATTATTTGTATCATGTTTTCATGTCGTATGTTAATGCTCCTATTCATGATTTGTTAATCAGAATCAAAAATGCTTACAAAGCAAGAAAGACTGATGTCTCTGACGTCCAGTATTCTGTTTTTAAAATGGAGATATTGAACCTTCTTAAGCAATATGGTTTTGTTGAAGACATGTCTATTCGTGAAGAAGGAAAAAAGAAGTTTATCGACATAACACTTAAACCTGTTACAAATGCTGTTGATGATGTTCCTGTTGTTAAATTCTATTCAAAACCATCTAGGCCTTGGTATGTAGGGTATAAGGAATTGAAAGCAGTGGCTGGATGAAGAGGTATTGGTATCCTTTCTACGAGCGCATGACTACTTCCAGCACATGTTGCGAAGAAAAGAAAAATTTGAGGAGAACTTATCGCAGAAATATATTAATATCTAGTTTGCTTTGTTTTAATCTTGTGTGTATTACGATGTCAAAAGTTGGTAAAAAAACTATCATTGTTCCTGCGGGAGTTGAAGTATCTATTGATGCTACTGCTGTTCGTGTAAAGTGACCAAAAGGTGAATTATCAGAAAAACTTGTTTCAGGTGTTTCTGTGGTTTTCGCTGATGGGCATATTACTGTTTCTGTAGAGAATGAAGATCAATGGAATTTGTGGGGATTGTATAGAAGTTTGATCGCTAATATGGTTGTTTGAGTAACTGAATGATACACAACCAAGCTTCATATTATTTGAGTAGGTTACAACGCTCAAGTACAAGGAACGAAAATCATTCTTTCTTTGTGATATTCACATAAAATTAACTTTGATTTGCCTGCTTGTGTTACAGCTACTACTGAGCAAGATCCAAAGGGTAATACGATATTGACGCTTCAAAGTCATGATAAACAAATGATTGGACAAACTGCGGCAAAAATAAGAGAATTTAGAAAGCCTGAACCATACAAAGGAAAGTGAGTCAGATACTTTGGGGAAGAGATTAAGCTTAAACCAGGTAAGGCGTCAGCTAAATAATTTGTTACTATTTATTACATCTTACATATCACTATGAGTTACCTTGGAAATAAAGCTAAAAGCGTTCTTCGCAGATACTTAAGAAGAAAACATAGAGTTAACACTGCGGTGAAGACTAATGCTATTCTTCCTAGAGTTGTTATGGCTAAATCAAATCTTTATGTACAAGCACAAGTTGTTGCTTTGGATGGAAAGACGATTGCTACAGCTCGAGATAAAAAAGCTTCTGGTAAGACAAAAACAGAAAGAGCATTTAATGCAGGGAAAGAACTTGCTACATCTCTTCAAGGTCTTAGTATAAGCGCAGTTGCTTTTGACAGAAATGGCTATTTGTACCATGGAAGAGTTAAAGCATTTGCTGATGGATTAAGAGAAGGAGGGATATCATTGTAATATAATTATAATTCTATTTTATTATCTATTGTCTGGTTAATGTGCGCTATGCAAAGAGAAAGACCAAAGAAAGAGTTTGATGAAGTTCTTCTAGAAGTAAGAAGAGTGACGAGAGTTACTACTTGAGGAAGAAGAATGTCATTTAGAGCTACTATTTTGGTAGGAAACAAGAAAGGAAAGATCGGAGTGTGATCAGCTAAGGGGTCTGACGTGAGTATTGCTGTACAAAAAGCTACTCATGAAGCATACAAAAATGTTTTTGTGGTTCCTGTTGCAGCGTGAAATACTGTTCCATATCCTGTTGTAAGAAAGTTTAAATCAGCTATTGTGAAACTTCTTCCAGCATCTATAGGTACTGGTATGAAAGCTTGATCTGCAGTAAGATCTGTTCTTGAACTTGCTGGGTATGAAAATATGCTTTCAAAAATCATATGATCAAACAATAAGATAAATAATGCATTGGCTACTATTTATGCATTGGCTGCGTATAAGCATGCAAATCATTTCTCAGCTAATAAACCAGCTCCGGTTGTTGCAGAATCTACTACTGATGTAGTATCAACAGAAGAGAAAAAAGTTGTAGCTAAAAAGCCAGCAGCTAAAAAAGAAGTGGTGGTTGAAGAGAAAAAAGCTGTAGCTAAAAAGCCAGCAGCTAAAAAAACTCCAGCGAAGAAAGATCAATAAAAACATTATTTTACTCATTGTATATTTTCCTATGAAAATTCATGAATTGGTTAGAAGTGCCGGACTCTCTGATAAGGCTAATCAAAAAGGAAGATGAAATGCCACAAAAGGTAATACATCTGGAAAAGGTAATAAATGACAAAAAGCTAGATCATGACATAAGTTTAAGTGGTCATTTGAAGGTGGACAAACTCCACTTATTCAAAGAATGCCAAAGAAAAGATGATTCAAGAGATACTATAAGTTGGTTACTGATATAACAGCTATAAATGTTGGAGACTTGGAAAAAAATACTCGTCTTGCTACTAAAACTGTTGTCACTAAAGACGTGCTTGTTTCTTTGTGAATTATTTCAAAACCAGACCAAGCAGTAAAGATCTTGGGGAATGGAGAGTTTACTAAATCTCTTACTTTTGATGGAGTTGATTATTTCTCTGCCTCAGCTCAAGCTAAAATTGAAAAAGCTGGTGGAAAAATTAATCAAACATCTCAAGAAGAATCAGCATAGTTGCTGTTTTTCCTTTTTTACTCCAATAGTTGATCACCCATGAAATCATTTGTTCGTAAGCTTAAGGACATACTTGGAAGCAAAGTCATAAGAAATAAGATATTGTTCACGATCGGGATGTTAGCATTGTATAGACTCTTGGTTTTGGTACCAGTACCATTTGTTGATATTGCAGTTCTTGTAGAAAGAACGTTGGATACAAGTAGTTCATGACTTGGGTATTTTGTTATGTTTCTTGGATGATCATTGGAAAATTTCTCATTGATTGCTGTAGGGCTTGCTCCATATATCAATGCATCTATTATATTCCAATTACTTAGTGCTGTCATTCCTCATTTGGAAGAATTAACTGAGCAAGGTGAAGTTGGACAACAAAAAATTCAACAATATACAAGATATTTGACGGTACCATTGGCTTTTGTGCAAGGTATTGGAATGGTATTCTTCATTAACTATCTTCTTGGAGGGGCGGTTATTGATACTTCTATTACTACACTATTATTAGCAGCGTTTGCTATGACTGTTGGTGCTGTTCTTCTTATGTGGTTTGGTGAATTGATCACAGAGCATGGTATTGCTAATGGAATATCTATATTGATCTTCTCCTCTATCGTTGCTGGTATGACACAACAAGTTTCTGTAAGTTTGGCTGCATCGTCAAGTCTTCTTGGGATATTGCTCTTTATGCTTGTTATTATTGTTGGACTGATCTTATTGTCTATATTTATCCTTAAATCTATTAAGGAAATCCCTGTCGTTTATGCAAAACAAGGAAAGGTACAAGAAACATCTATGTTACCAATTCCATTGAATCCAGTCGGAATGATACCGATTATCTTTGCTATTGCCTTCATTACATTCCCTTATCTTTTGGGTAGATTGGCAGTACAATTTCAACCAATGAACACAAATCTTGTTGCTGTCGCAAATTGGATTGAGGTTAACCTTAATATCTATTCACAACAACCTGCATTGCCCGCGATTATCTTATTCTTCTTGTTGGTTGTTGTATTTACGTTCTTCTATACGATGATCGTATTTAGTCCAGAAAGAATCGCTGATACTATTCAAAAAAGAGGAGGATTTGTTCCAGGCATTAGACCAGGTGAAGAAACAGCAAAATATTTGAATAAAATATTGATGCATTTGTGTCTTCGAGGTTGAGCTTGATTAGCTGCTGTTGGAGTATACAGTTATGTATTGAACTATATTCCATTTGTCCAAGATATCGTTTTGGCAGTAGGTTCATTGCCAGTTGTTATTACTGGATCTTGAGTTATTATCATCGTATGAGTTGTACAAGATATTCTGAATAAAGTATCTGGTGAATTATTAACCTCAAAATATGATAGCATCTAAATCAATTATATATACACAGCAAAAAATATAAAATTTTGTTGGATAGAGAGTCAATGGACTCTCTTTTCTTTCTTTATACTTATGGTATACTATGGCTATTAGAAACATTGCAATTATTGCTCACGTTGATCATGGAAAAACAACCTTGGTTGATGAATTATTGAAACAATCATGAACACTTAAACAAATCGAAGGAGCTGATTTGGTTATGGATAGTAATGATCAAGAACGTGAAAGATGAATCACTATCTATGCTAAAAATACTTCTGTGCGTTACAATGGTGAGACGATTAATATTATTGATACACCATGACATGCTGATTTTGGAAGTGAAGTAGAACGTGTATTGCGTATGGTTGATTGCGTTGTTCTTGTGGTGGATGCGTATGAAGGTCCTATGCCACAGACAAAATTTGTATTGAAAAAATCTTTGGAACTTGGGCTTAAACCCATTGTCGTGTTGAATAAAATAGATAAACCAACTGCGAGACCACAAGAAGTTATCAATATGCTTTTTGATTTGTTT
>Ga0222632_1000470_pt1 | contig 21223 bp, 19 predicted proteins | sample AntAcemetageno46_FD_179828 | JGI IMG/M metagenome (GOLD analysis project Ga0222632, IMG submission 179828) | Saline water microbial communities from Ace Lake, Antarctica - #46 | ecosystem: Environmental > Aquatic > Non-marine Saline and Alkaline > Saline | place: Antarctica: Ace Lake | collected...
GTAGCATTCAACCGCAGATGGATCCGTGCTTCGCTCTACGAGCTACGCAGGGCAGGCAGCGGATGAAATGCGTGTGAGCCCGATTACAATGCTCTACTTTATCGCGGGGGAATTGAAGTTTTCCAGTGTGACTGTACCATTAAAAATAGCGAAGAACCAAAAATACCTTATAAAATCCGATATGATCAAGACCTTCGAAGATGCCTGTGAATTCGTATTGAAGCATAAAGTCGTCACCGTGTTTGGTAGCAAGGGTTCGCCCCACCCCTCACTGTGGGACAACACTGGCCTATCGGAAAAGAAGCCCGAGGGCGGAGGTTGGAATCCGAAAGTGTCCGCGGTCTGGGACTGGAAGACGCGCATCCCACAAACCTTCCCTGATGAAATCTTTTACGGAAAGGTGCTGGGCGGCGACGCCGTGCTGATGGAAATAGAGTATCTGCGCAAAGTCCACTATCCCGCAGCCTATCAACCTATCTCCGAACTGCCGCCACTCGCCCAGCAACTCTTTGAATGTATCCAGATCGAACCTTGGCTCACGGGTGATCTCCGCAAGTACATCATCGCTGAGTTTCATACCACAAAGAGCCGTTTCGATACGGCACTCAAAAAGCTCCAAATTAGCTTGAACATTGTACGCTCAAATGATCCCTCCGTCGAAAACGACCTCTGGCTCCCCTTCAGCGAAGTGCACCTCGACATCGTGGAGCGCTACGAGAAGGAAGCGTAGAAGCGACAATCCTGTCGTTTTATTGGAGGTGCGGCCGACTTTGGCGCTGGAAAAGCGACAGGATTGTCGCTTCTACTCTTAACAGTGAGCCCAAACAACTACCACCCGCTCTTCGGTTTCCGAAGCGCGCACCTGCAGACGATCTACCCGTCCCTTTTTCGGAAGGTGCCGGTGGTCACGGATACGCGCGAACGAATCGAGACGCCGGACGGGGATTTTATCGATTTGGATTGGGCGCGTGAAAACGGCCATAAGCGACTGGCGGTCTTGACGCACGGCCTGGAGGGGCATTCCAAAGGGCACTACTGCCAAGGCATGGCGCAGGCGCTACAACGAGCGGGTTGGGATGTGGTGGCGTCGAATTTCCGCGGCTGTAGCGGGGAGCCGAACCTAAAGTTGCAAAGCTACCACAGCGGAGCCACCGGCGAGCTACAAATCGTGCTGGATCATATTTTTTCGAGTAAGAATTACGAAGAAGTGAGCCTCATCGGGTTTAGCTTAGGAGGGAACTTAACACTGAAGTATCTGGGCGACCTCGGCGTAGAAGTGGATGCGCGGATAAAGGGAGCCGTGGTGCTGAGCGTGCCCTGCGATCTGGCGAGTAGCGCAAAGCAGTTAGAGCGTTGGCAAAACCGAATCTACATGCGCCGCTTCATGAAGACCCTGCGCGTGAAGGTGAGAGAGAAGGCGATTCGTTTCTCCGGGCAGATCAAGATCGAAGGCCTAGATCAAATGCGCACCTTCGCCGAGTTTGACAATGTGTATACGGGACCAATTCACGGCTTCAAGGATGCCGATGATTATTGGACGCAATGCAGTTGTCGGCATGTGCTAAAGAATATCGCAGTGCCGACCTTGCTGATCAACGCGCTCGACGATCCGTTTCTGACGCCTGAGTGTTTCCCGCACAAAGCGGCGGCGGCGAATCCGTGCTTTACGCTGGAGACGCCAAAACACGGCGGGCACCTCGGCTTCGTTGAGTTTAACGATGAGGGCGTGTATTGGTCGGAACGACGGGCGGTGGCGTTTCTGGAATAAACGCAGTGCCGTGTTTGCTCGTATAATGCCCGCAGGGTGCGAACGCCTGCATAGGGCTAGCTTGACACCTGCGCTGACTCCAATGGCGGCGTTGGACAAGCAGACTGTCTCAAAAATGAGATAATCTTCTGAAATTAGGCGAATTTCCATACCACGCCAATCGCTGCCCTAGTCTTCATCCTAATCTAATCGTTGGCACTCAAATACTCGCGGACAACAAAGAGGAGTAGAATTAAGATTACGATTAAGAATCTGATTTGTAGAGATCCCCATGGCTATTATTCTTTTGAGACAGCCGCCAGCGAACACGCCACGTATGACAGTTACACCCGCGCTCGCATGAAGGCTTTGATCGCCTCGGGGGTCGATTCGACGCTATACTTCACGATCTCGCTCGACTTGAGCGCTTCGAGCGAGGGATGGGTGGAATCTTCTCCGATCGCAGCCTCGATTGTGTCGGGGAATTTCGCGGGGTGCGCGGTGGCAAGGACAATTTCCTTACCCGAAAAGCCTCCCCCAGTCGACGAACCCAAGACAGGAGCGAACCCGCAGGCGGTATGCGGGTCAGCTACGTATCCATATTTCGAATACATCTCCTTGATGACACTGGCGATCTGGGCATCGTCGGTGCGTGAACTACTAAAGCCAGCATGGTCGAACTCCCCAAAGACGTATTTGCCTGTTTCTTTGAATGTGCGGATGATCTCGCGCACTTTTTCAGGGTCACGGCCTTCGGCATAGTAGAGGAAACGCTCAAAATTGGACGCGACCTGAATATCCATCGATGGCGCAACGCTGGGCGCGACAGCATCGAGCTCGTAGGTGCCGGTCTGGAAGAGACGATGAAGGATGTCGTTTTGATTGGTGGCCACGCGGAAGCCTTTGATCGGAACACCCATGCGCTGGACGAGCCAGCCGGCGAGGACGTTGCCGAAGTTACCCGTGGGGACGACAAAGGTGATGTCGCCACGAACGTCTTCCGGCAAACGGAAGTAGGCGGATAGATAGTAAACACACTGGGCAAGGATGCGCGCGAGGTTGATCGAATTAACGGCAGAGAGGCCGACTTCGGCGGCGAATTCGCGATCCTCGAAGACGGTCTTCATTGCGGTCTGCGCGTCGTCGAAACTACCTTCGATCGCGAGGGGGAAGACGCTGTCCGCACCCGTGCAAGTCATCTGACGTTCTTGGAGAGGCGAGATGCGGCCATCGGGATAGAGGATGAAAGTAGTCACGCCCTCTTTACCAAGGAGGCCGTGGATCGCGGCGGCACCGGTATCGCCAGATGTGGCGCCGAGCACAGAGATACGGCTACCGGTGCGGGTGATCTGCGATTCGTAGAGATTACCGAGGAGTTGCAGGGCAAAGTCTTTAAACGCGAGGGTGGGGCCATGGAAGAGTTCGAGCACGTAGAGGTCGTCGTCTAGTTTGACGATGGGCGCGATGTCGGCGTGATCGAACTTAGTGTAGCTGCGGGCGACGACCTGCTTGAGTTCGGCGGGATCGATATCGGTCGCGAAGATGGCAATGAACGCTTCGCAGAGATCGGCGTAGCTGAGCTTCGACCAGTCGGCGAGATAGGGCTTCAAGTCGGGCAGCTCTTCGGGGAGATAAAGTCCACCATCGGGCGCTAAGCCTTGAGCGACTGCTGTGGAGAAGGAAACTGGGGGCACTTGACCCCGCGTACTGATAAATTGCATAAGATCCAGTTTGTCTCCACAGCAAAAGAGTCAATCAGAATTGCCGGGTGCAATTATTTCAACGAGCCATGCCGCGCGACCTGTTCTCAATGAATTCGTATTCCACACATTCAATGACACCCGAATTGCCCAGGCTCGACTCGATTAAAAGGTAGATGCGAAGCTTTCGCGTAAGACATCACGCGCCCGAGCACCTGCCGTCCACTCATCACCGAACACGCCGTAAACCAGAACAGGCTCAAACCAACCCCTACCGACAGCCTGATTGATCAACTCCTCCGCCGACAGGCAATTTCGCCCCGCATAGGACTGCAGCTCCAGTTGCACCGAGCCAACCCCATGGTAAGAACGGTAGACCAGCTCAGTACAGGCCAAGCGATCGGAGGCAGTAAAATCGAAGACGAAATCGTAGAGCTTACCCTCGTGCGTGAGTCCACGTGAGATGGCTTCTGCTATATAAGATCCCCCCAAAGTCGGTCGTAGCACCACGAAAGCATCTACCTGCAGAGTATCATCGGCCGGGCGCAAACACACGCCGTCCCTCTTCGATTCCAGAAAGCGCACCTCGAGGTCGATCCCCGCCGTCGCCAGCCCCAGAGCTTTGCGTTGCGAGGCACTACCTATATAGAACGCGGCATGTGGCCAGAATCCCGGCAGAAAGAGATTACTAAGGGCGTCATCATGGCGCGTGATAAGCACATCGCCGGGCTGCAAGAACCCCTCTAACCGTGCTCGAACCGCATCGTCAACGCGTTTCCCTGCCCCGAGTGGTTTCAAAAAGGGTTGCTTCAATTCAGCAATACTGGATCCACTGAGTTGGAACAGGCCAAACATAACTTTTCGATAACCGGAGTTTTTTCTGCGCAAGAAAGAATGCACACGGTAGCTCAAGCGCTTCCGGAGCAAATCTTGCCTACAGAGCTTAACCATGCCCTCCTCGGCTTTGAGCAAATCGACCACTGACTGCATCTCAGGATCGGCGCTCAGTTCAAAAATCGCCGACCTCTGCGTCTGATAGTAGGTGCTCGCATCGAAGAAGCCCCACCAACGGCGAGGCGAGGTCAGGCTATCATAAATCCGGGTAAAAGTCTTGGACCCTAGCTTAAACCGAGGCTCTGGCTCATCCAACTTCTTCCGAGTAATGGGCGCATCTTCCGTCAAATCGATCAAGTAGCTAGCCGCGCGCACCAGCAAGCAAGCGGCGGCATAAGCGACCGCAAACTCTCGCAAATCGCCAGATTCACGATGCGCCCAACGCCCGCCAGTCGTTTCGCTCAAACAATGCAGCAACGAAGCGCGCACCGCCAAGTAACGCGTATAAATGGCGCGAATCCGCTCGTCCTCATCCGGTAAGAAATAACCACGCGCCTCAGCGCGAGAGATGTCTTCCATGTAGGCGCCGAGATCTTCGTGGCGCGGCAAGGCCGCCGCAGAGGCCAGTAGTGTTGAGACATGTTTCACGAAGGTGTGATGTGGTTGAACTTTTTTTATGCCCTTCGGGCGCACGCAAGGAGCACAGACATCCTGCCTGTGCTTGCTAGATCGGCTCACAGGCAGGATGCCTGTGCTACAAAAGAGTAAAACTAAGCACCCAAGCCAAAAGCCGCGTGCACGAGGCGAGTGGCTTCTTCGGCATCCGCTGGATCGATCCCGACGGATATTTTGATTTCGGAAGTGCTGATGAGCTGGATATTGACGCTACCCTTGGCCAATGCTTCGAAGAGCGTGGCGGCGACGCCCGAGTGCGAGCGCATACCGACACCGACGACGGAGACTTTGGCGATGTCGCTAGCTTCGAAGAGCTTGCCGGTAGCCTCGTTGGGGAAGGATTCGTTGACGGCTTTTTCGGCGCGGTAAATATCCTCACGGGGCACGGTAAAGGTCATATTGGCCTTACCGTCGCGGCCGAGATTTTGCACGATCATATCGACGCTAATACCAGCGGCGCCGAGCACTTGGAAGAGCTTGGCGGCGGTGCCTGGGCGGTCGGGCAGATCACTGACTACGATCTTGGCTTGGTTTTTATCGAGAGCGACGCCGCTCACGACGACATCTTCCATGGAGGCGACTTCTTCTTTCACAATAGTACCGGGGTTGTTATTAAAACTGGAACGGACTTCAAAAACGACATTGAATTTCTGCGCGAACTCGACGGCTCGATTTTGCATGACCTTAGAGCCAGAACTAGCGAGTTCGAGCATTTCTTCGTAGGAAATCTCGTCGAGCTTCTTGGCATCAAGCACGAGGCGCGGGTCGGCGGTGTAGACGCCATCGACATCCGTGCAGATTTGACAAAGGTCGGCCTTGAGTGCGGCAGCGATGGCAATGGCGCTGAGATCGGAGCCGCCACGACCGAGCGTGGTGATCTGCCCATCGGCTGATTGACCTTGAAAGCCCGCGAGGATGACGACTTTGCCATTATCCAACTGCTCTTTGAGGTCGCCGCCGGATATCTTGGTAATACGTGCCCGAGTGTGTGCGGGATCGGTCAGGATGCCCGCCTGTGAGCCTGTGCGGGAGACCGCAGGCACGCCGATCGCATGGAGCGCCATGGCAGTTAAGGCGATGGTTTCCTGTTCGCCCACAGTCAGGAGCATGTCCATCTCACGCTCGTCGGGGTTCGGGTTGAGCGCTTTAGCCCGACCGATCAGTTCGTTCGTCACGCCGGAGCGCGCAGAAACGACGACCACGACTTGGTTACCTGCGTCGTAGGTCTCTTTGACTCGTTGCGCGACGTTTTTGATTCGGTCGATATCTCCGACCGAAGTGCCGCCATATTTCTGAACGATAAGTGCCATTTTTGGAAAAGCTGTTCCGAGGAACGAAGTGACGACAAGACCGGATGCGAAGCAGGCCGGAACAATGTCAGTTTGAAGGAATTGTTGAAAAAGCAGAGAGGAGTGAAGTCGTCTACGCAATACTAGCGCGCGGAAGTTTCAAGGAAAGATTCTCTCAGACAAAGACATAGGTTGACGAGGTGGGCAAAAGGGCGTTTAAGAGGTTTTCAATGACTGCATCTGACCAATCGGCTCCTCAACCGAAATACAAACGCATTATCCTGAAATTAAGCGGGGAAGTGCTACGCAATACTGAAGATGGCGAACCCATCGATCCCGCGACGCTTAAAGCGATCTGCGAAGAGGTGAAAAAAGTCTACGATATAGGGGTGCAAATCGGCCTCGTTATCGGTGGCGGCAACATCTTTCGCGGCCTCAGCGGCGCTGAAATGAAGGGCGTCGACCGCACCACGGGCGACTACATGGGCATGCTCGCTACGGTAATCAACGGCCTAGCGCTGATGGACTGCCTTGAAAAGCTTGGCGTGACCGTGCGTCTTCAGAGCGCGATCCCCATGGATAAGCTAGCTGAGCCGTTCATCCTACGCCGAGCGACTCGCCACTTGGAACGCGGTCGCATCGTGATCTTCGCAGGCGGCACAGGTAACCCTTACTTCTCGACTGACACCTCGGCGGCGCTCCGCGCCAGCGAGATCGGCGCTGATATGCTGATGAAGGCCACAAAGGTCGACGGCATCTACAACAAGGATCCCGAGAAACACTCCGACGCTGTTAAATACGACCACATCCCATACATAGACGCCCTCCGCGAACGCCTCAAGATTATGGATTCAACTGCATTTTCCCTTTGCATGGAAAACAAGCTTCCTATTCTCGTATTCAGTATGCGAGAGCCCGGCTCGATCTATCGTGCTGTCATGGGCGAAAAAATCGGCACCTTAGTCGATTAATCCCCTCCCACGTATCCACATCTAACATCTTATTATCATGCCGAAAGAAATTATCAAATCCATGAACGCCGACATGAAGAAGGCGGTCGACCATACTCTCCACGAGTTCAGCAGCCTCCACACAGGCAAAGCGACGCCCGCGATGCTCGATGGTGTCCGCGTAAACGCCTACGGCAGCACCGTGACCCTAAAAGAAGTCGCCGCAGTCACGACACCCGATGCTCGCACAATCATGGTGCAGCCTTGGGATAAGAGCGTGATCAAGGACGTGGAAAAAGGCATTCAAGAAGCCAACCTCGGCCTCAATCCGATCATAGACGGCGGCATCCTCCGTGTGCCAGTGCCCGAACTGACCGGCGAACGCCGTCAAGAGCTGGCCAAGACCGCAAGCGGCATGGCCGAAGACGGACGCGTCCGTATCCGCCAAGGTCGCCGCGATGCGCTGGATCTACTCAAATCTGCGAAGAATGACGACGGCCTCCCTGAAGACGATTTCAAGCGCCATGAAAAAGAAGTGCAAAAAGCACACGACGACTATGTCGCCGAAATCAATGAACACCTCGCGCACAAAGAAGCCGAGTTGAAGAAAGTTTAATTCAGATGTCAGAGTATAGTAACCAGAAAACAGAAGCCAGAGGTCAGACTGGTCTGACCTTCTGTCCTCCGACCTCTGATCTCTATTCCCCGACCTCTGACCTCTGCCCTCTGACGAAGTGAATCCACTCTCCAAAGCCAAGCGGGTAGTCATCAAGCTCGGCACAGGTGTCCTCACTTCCGGTATCGGAAACCTGGATACGGCGCGGATTAAAGTACTTTGCAGTCAGGTCAACACACTGCGTCAGCGCGGGATCGAAGTAATTCTCGTTAGCTCTGGTGCAGTCGGCCTAGGCATGGGTAGACTCGAACTGGAGAAACGCCCGAAAGACTTGGCCACCTTGCAAGCCTGCGCCGCTGTCGGCCAAAGCATCTTGATCAACAACTGGCAGCAGGGCTTCGACCGCCATAACATCACGGTTGCACAGATCTTACTCACGCGGGAAGACCTCCGTTCGCGACATCGTCACAACGCCGTCTTTAACACGGTCGAGCGCCTATTGGCGACCGGCGCTATACCGATCGTGAACGAAAACGACACAGTCAGTGCCGCCGAAATAAAGTTTGGCGACAACGACACACTCTCCGCGCTCGTGGCCAGCGTGACTCACGCGAACATGCTTTTGATCCTTTCAAATATCCCTGGCCTGATCGACATGCAGGGCACGGGCGAAGTGGTGCCACTTGTGGAATCAATCACACCCGAAATCGAAGCGATGGCGGAAGGCACAAAGCACACCACTTCAGTCGGCGGCATGATCAGTAAGCTCTCTGCGGCAAAGATCGCACACCGCGCGGGCTGCGGCGTGATCATCGGCAGTGGCGGCGACCCTGAACTCTTTAACAAACTTCTAAACGGCGAAAGCATCGGCACCTACTTCGTCCCGAGCGAGGTGCCAGTCGAATCACACAAGCGATGGATCGCAATTCAAGATGATACCCATGGCTCAATCACGGTCGATGCGGGTGCGGTTGAAGCTCTGGCTAAGCACGGGGAAAGTTTATTATCAGCAGGGATCACTGACTGTGCAGGTAACTTTGATAGCGGCGACGTCGTGCAAATTTGCGCACCCAATGGCGATGCGATCGCACATGGTATTGTCAATTACGACATCGAGCGTCTCGGCGTAGATTCGCCCCAGCTAGAAGATAATGTCGTGGTGCACCGTGATCATTTGGTGCTGCTCTAAATTGAGTAAGGTTGGAGTCTCGCCTTTAGAGCGGTCTGGGTTCCTGCCCAAGCACACGCCGATCACATGCGACCGCCTAAAGGCGGAACCCTAGAGCAGTCTGCATTTAATCTTACTCAACTACCAACTCACCCGCAGGCCATCGTAGGCGAGATGCACATTTTCAGGCAACGCGGCTTCGGTCGTCTCGTGATCGACCATGTAGGTCATATGTGTGAGGAAGGAAATGGGTGCACCCATTTCTTCAGCCGTTTTAGTCGCCTCGTCGATCGTCATGTGCGAAGGATGCGGGTTCGGGCGTAGGCCATCTAGGATGACGACATCCGAACCTTCGGCGATGAGTCGGGCTTCCTCACCGACTTCTTTGCAATCGGTATAGTAGGAAAATTGTTTGCCAGTCTCTGCTTCAGTGAAAACGAGACCGAGCACTTCAATCGCACCATGCGGCAGCGTGACTGACTCGATGGTACCACCGGGGAGTTCCAGGGTCTTCGGCATACGATCCAACTTAAATGCGGGGTAGCCTTTTACCGCTGGCTTATCTAAAATCGCATAAGGGAAGATCCGCTCGATCCGTCGGAGCCCTTCTTCGTTACTATACACTGGCAGCGCGTTGCCGCCGTTTAGATCGCAGAAGCGGCGCAAGTCATCCATCCCGAGGATATGGTCGGCGTGGCCGTGCGTAAGGATGAAGGTATCGATCTGATCGAGACCGTGCTGAATGCACTGCATGCGAAACTCCGGCGCGGCGTCGACTTGGATATGATGGCCACCCATCTCGACGTGAATCGACGTCCGCGTGCGCCAGTTCTTCGGATTGTTCATATCGCAGCCCTTGCCGTCAGGTTGCGCAATCATCGGCACGCCTTGCGAGGTGCCCGTTCCTAGAAATATGATCTCCATAAAAAAGGAGATGCAGCGAAGCCCTCTCGCTGGCAACTCATCAAGACAGGTTTGCCAAAGTTTTTTACAGTATCGCCCTAATTGGTGCGCACGACTTCAAGCAAAACTTCGCGCAGATGCTTCAGTTTTACGGGTTTCGGCAGGAAGTGGTTCATGCCTGCTTTCTTAAAGCGGCTCTCATCGGAGAGCGTGTTAAAAGCAGTGACCGCGACAATCGGCACATTCGTCCCAAATTCGCCAGCTTCGCCATTTCGCAATGCGATCGCGGCACTCAGACCGTCCATGATCGGCATATCGATATCCATGAGGATGACGTCAAAGCTCTTCGACTGACTGACCAGATCTAATACCTCGCGACCATTCGTAGCGAAATGACTCTCTTGCCCCATGTGTTTAAGCACGGTGGCCATGAGGGTGCGAGCGATTGGATCGTCTTCCGCCACAAGAATTGAGAGCTTGAAAGGCAACTGCTTGACAGACTTGGCCTCCGACTGGTGCCCATCCAAACTGAGCCCGCCGATTGGCAGCTTACCTGTTGGCGAGGCTTGCATCTGCTCCATTTCAAAGGAGAGCAGAGAGGTGACTCCACCCTCTTCTTCATTTGGTCTAGCAAAGAGCGCGCCACTGTATTTTTCCAACAACATGGAGGCGACCGACCAATATAAATACTCCATCTTGATACGTGAGAGGCGCTCTCCGGTGGTCAATCCACCCGCGGTGCGTATCTGCTGGCGACGGTTATCGGCGAAGGCTTCCAGAGGATTGTGAATACTGACCTTAACCTCCCGATCACTGGCCTCCCATCCGACGGTTAATGTCTTTCGCCCAGTCGGTATTTCGACTAGAGAAATGGCCTCCAGCGAGCCTAGAATTGCATTCTCTACGATGTTACGCAGATGGTCGCTATCACCGCGGAGACGAAGCGTTTTATCTTGGTGCACCAATTTAATATCCAGCCCGCGCAGACCCGCACGAAACGAAATATGCCGCTTGATCTGCTCTAACAGTTCGTAGGGGCTCACCCATTCACGATACTCTGGTAAGTCATCCCATTCGGCTTGAATTTTAGAATGGTTCACCAGCGTGCTGACCACGGCTAGCATGTGGCGCGCGCAGCCTTCGATCGCATAGAGATCTTCGTCATTCTTCTCCTCATTGAGCATCTGCACAATCCCGAGTAGACCGTTCAACGGCGTCCGCAACTCATGCGAGAGTGTTGCAAAAAGGGCATCCGAGCCGACATCTGCATTGACCGCATCAGCCAAGACTAAAGCACCCTGAGCGCCATCGACTGCGCCCCCTTTAAGTGACTTGATTTGGTGCCGCAGACGAAAGACGACAACCAACAAAAATGCGGAGACTATGAGACTGGCTATGAGGCTGATGGTTAACACTTATTTAATGGAAGAATTATCAAGCACTGGGTCAAATACCAATGCGGTAAAGAAAACTTAAAACCCGCGCTCATTAAGATCGCTAATAGTCTGATGCAGCGCAACTTGCATCTCAATGGCGGGCTTGTAACCGATATCCTGATACGCCGCTTGTATATCGAAGTAGTGATCCTTGGCCAACTCCACCGCGACGAAACGGGTGATCGGCGGCTCGCCAGATTTGGCGAATACCTTCCAAACGCATTCAGCCACCGCGCCCACCGCGTAGGCCACGCCGAGGGGAATACGCTTAGTCAGTGGCGGGTGCCCGAGGCCTTCGAGCACCTGGTTCAGCCATGGCCAGAGCTCGACCGGCTCGCCTTGCGAAATAAAATAGGCCTGACCCGCGCACTGACCCGACTCTAAGGCATCGAAGGCATTTAAATGCGCGGCAGCGACATCTTCGACGTAGGAGACATCCACACGATTCGTGCCCTCACCCACGATCTTCAAGCGGCCAGCCTTCACACTATCGATCACTCGGGGTAGTAGATGCGGGTCGCCAGGGCCGAAGATCAAATGCGGCCGCAGCGCGACGACCTTAAGCGTGTCGCCATTTGCAGACAAGGCCTCTTGCTCAGCGATGGCTTTTGTATGCGCATAGTGGCAGAGCCAGTTACGCCCATAAGGCAGCTCTTTCCCGCCACCACGTATTGCTTGGCCGTTAAAGACCACACTCGGCGTGCTCGTGTAGACGAGGCGGCCGATGCCTTCCGCTTGGCAGGCCTCCACCACATTGCGCGTGCCGATCACATTCGGCTGGTAAAAGCTCTCCCAAGTCCCCCAAACACCAGCCTTCGCAGCAACATGGAAGACGGCATCGACACCACGGCAGGCCTTACGGACATCTTCTGCGTTGGCCAAGTCGCCGCAGATCACTTCGACGCCCTTCAAAACTAAAGCGGGTTGCGGTGAGCGCCCGAAGGAACGCACTGCGTAGCCACGAGCGAGCAGGCGCTCGATCACATGATTACCGACAAATCCCCCGCCCCCTGTGACTAATACATTCATCCACTAAAATTATTTCAGCGTATATTTACGCGCAAGCGACAAACGGTGAATCTTCGCATTATGCCTTACGTCCACAGGAAAGTTGGCTTCGAAGTAAAAATCATTAATCGAAGCCGTCAGTACGTGGCTCTGCCCCAGCTCTGCCAGTGATTCGATAAATTGTGCACGCTCGTTCGCTGATTTCGGGAAAGCAGACTTTTCCGGTTCAATCACAATACCTGGTCGCCCTCCGCCCAGATCAATCAAAGCCGAACGAAAGACGTCTGGGTGCGTATTGAAAATCGCTTCACAACAATCTGTATACATGGCGCCTGCTTCGGTCAGCACACGCTCCACCTTCCGACCACAAAACCACAAACGCCCCTCAGCATCGATCCAGCCCATATCGCCCATGCGATGCCAATGCGCCGCGGCGTCCGCAATCTTCGAGCCTGCGTCCGCTTCCGGCAGTCGATCGTAGCCGCGTGTGACCGAAGGCCCCTGCACGATGATCTCGCCGATAGTCCCCGCGGGCAGATCCACCACCTCGCTGATCGAAGCAATCGCGCCTGCCATCGTTTTTATAATACGCACCGAGACATCTGGCAACGGGCGCCCGACACAAGTGCCCTCACCCTTTTGCGTGCGTAGCGCAGTCTGCTCTAACACCTCCGTCGCCGCAATCGAACTCACAGGCAGTGCCTCTGTCGCACCGTAGGGGGTATGAATTTCACCATTGGGAATGATCGCTCGCATCTGCGCCATCAATGCAGGCGGCACCGGCGCGCCGGCCATCAAAATGCGGCGGATACTCGGCAAAGTAATCGACTCGCGCTCGCAATGTCGCGCGATTTTCGTCCACAAGGCAGGCGAGCCGAAACTGTTCGTCACCTCGTTCTGCTGGATCGCCCGCACAATTTGCTCAGGGTCGACTGTGGCCGGGCGGCTCGGATCCATATCCGGCACCACTGTGCACATGCCGAGGGCTGGGTTAAAGAGTGCAAAGACCGGCAGCATGGGCAGGTCGACCTCACCCGGGTCAATCCCATACTGCCGCCGGATCGCCTCCACCTGCGCGAGGAACATGCCGTGGGCATAGCAGACGCCCTTAGCCGGCCCCGTCGAGCCGGAAGTAAATAAGATCGCTGCTAGTTCGTCTTCCCCCGAATCCACCACCTCGAAGGCACCTTGATCTTCAAAAAGGCCAATCTGCTTTTCAAACCCGCGCCCCACCCCGATCTTAATCCCGACCCCCCGAAAGCTTGGGCGAAACAAACGCGCGATCCAAATCGCAGGCGTAATCCCCACCAAAGCGCTCGGCCTCGAGTGGCGCACACAGCGCAGGAACTTCTTCAGCCCCATCCCCGGATCGATCACGATTGGAACCGCCCCCATCTTAAAGAGCGCAAAGACAATTCGGATCAAATCCAGCCCTGGCCGCACCATGAGCAACACCCGCGAGCCTCGTTCGACACCGGCAGCCGCAAAGCAATGCGCCGTCGCCGAAGCCTCCGCTTCCAACTCCGCAAAGCTACGCTCCGCATAGCGAATCGCCCCGTCGGCTTCATGGCCAACCGGCGCGCGCACCGCCGCGGCAGTCGGCTGAGCGACTGCTTGTTGGGCAAGGAAGTGTGCAACGTTAAAGGCCATCGTATCTATAAACAGAAGTAGCGCATTCCATGCAGACGGCTAGCGTTTTTTAGGGAGTTTGAATAACGCGGTAACTGGCTAGCCAAAAACCGGCTGCTTTAGCTGCCGACAGCATGCTTGAGCATCGTGCGATCGCCAGATCATACGCGGTAGCTGAAGCAACCGATCACAGTTAGACCAAGGACTGGCTGCTTTAGCTGCCGACAGCGTGCCAGCCCATCGTGCGATCGCCAGATCATACGCGGTAGCTGAAGCAACCGATCCCAGTTAGACCAAGGACTGGCTGCTTTAGCTGCCGACAGCATGCCAGCCCATCGTGCGATCGCCAGATCATACGCGGTAGCTGAAGCAACCGATCCCAGTTAGACCAAGGACCGGCTGCTTTAGCTGCCGACAGCATGCTTGAGCGAAAAACAAAGCTACTTAATGCCCCCATCCAACAATCCCTTTACATAATCCGACTCAAATAGCGTAAACTCACCGCCCCCCAGCTTCGCCTTCTCTGGATTCTTCCGAATGTACTTCGCACAATTTCCGAAATGCCCGCCGTCTCGAATCAATCGATCAAAATAATCTCTCGCCCAAAGCGCTCCGCTGCGCCCGAGCCGTTGATTAATCCCGCGAGAGGAGCTCCCCTTGATCAGCTGCATCCAATCAGCCAGCGCTACCCGCTTAGACAACGAAACCAACACATGCGCATGATTCGGCATAATCACGAAGCTCCAGACGCATGACTCGTCTGCAGCTAGCTTATTCGCCAGCGGCTCACGCGCCTCTTCGCTCCGCAGCAAGCACTCGCCGTGCATCGCGTCGAGCCAGCGTTCCCGAGCACCCGAAAAACGCTCATGGTATTCTTTTTCTACCTCAGAACCCCACGGCTTCGGATGGAGGCTAAGCCATATTTTTCGCTCTAATTTCCAAGCATCCAAAAGGTGCTTCGGCAACGAGTCTCCCAAACGAAAGGTAATGAAATAGCTACAGCCATCCTGTTCCCAATGCGGCAAACGGTTTTTCTGAAATGAAATTTCCGAACGCGGGTTCAAGAAATTCGGTTCGTCGGACATAGAGAACAGTTTCAGTGTGAACGCAAAATTGGCAATAATTATTGGACAACGGCGCACGCTCTTTCGCCAGCGCATCGTGCGATCGCCAGATCATACGCGGTAGCTGAAGCAACCGATCCCAGTTAGACCAACTGGACCGGCTGCTTTAGCTGCCGACAGCATGCCAGCCCATCGTGCGATCGCCAGATCATACGCGGTAGCTGAAGCAACCGATCCCAGTTAGACCAAGGACCGGCTGCTTTAGCTGCCGACAGCATGCCAGCGCATCGTGCGATCGCCAGATCATACGCGGTAGCTGAAGCAACCGATCCCAGTTAGACCAAGGACCGGCTGCTTTAGCTGCCGACAGCATGCCAGCCCATCGTGCGATCGCCAGATCATACGCGGTAGCTGAAGCAACCGATCCCAGTTAGACCCACTGAGCCCAAGCCTCAAGAATACCACGCATGCCAAGCAACAGTCACTCAGCCAGCTTCGCTTCAATCACAGCGAGCCGCCGCTCCAGTTCCGACACTCTGATCTTTAGCAGTGTATTTTCTCGCTGCAAAACCTCTAATTCCGTCGGTGATTCCAGTTCATAGTCCCAATCGAGCACCTTAATCGCCTCAACCTCAAAGGCCTTCTCCAAATCCATGGTCTCGACTGAATTCTCCCTAAACCTTTCCAATCCTAGGTCGGGGACTAAGTCGGCCGCACCCAACGGCAGCGGGGTTTCATCCGCAGGAAGAAGCACGCACGCGAAACAGGAAGTGAAAATTAGAGTTAACAAACGCATGTCCAGAATCTGACAGTCACAGGTCTAAAGTCCAGACCGCGCTAACAGCCACCCATCCATTCTTGACGAAACCACCCCTGCGATGTGCCTTACTTGAATGCCGGACACTGTCTCAGTCATCGATGTGGGCAGTAACTCGATCAAGTTACTGGTCGCTCGTGCGGGCGGCGCGCCAAACAGCCTCGAAACCCTCTTTAGCGAAACCATCGAGACGCGGATCAGCGCAGGCATCAGCCGTGAACTGCCCCGCCTGACGGCCGAAGCCATCGCCACCGGCACCGCAACCATCGCCGAGCTGCATCGCATGGCGCTCAATTTCCAGCCCGCGCAGATCGCCATCGTCGCGACCAGCGCGGTGCGCGATGCGATCAACGGCGACGATTTCGTGCAGGCAGTCTTCGCCGCCACCGGCTTGCAAATTCGCATTCTCAGTGGCTCCGAAGAGGCCACCTACATCGGCCAAGGGCTCAGCTGCGATCCTGCCATCGCTGGCATGACCCGCTTTATTCAAACCGACATCGGCGGCGGCAGCCTCGAACTCATTCGATTCGAAGAAGGGGAAATCACACAAGCTATCTCGCTCCAGCTCGGCGCAGTACGACTGACCGAGCGCTTTGTCGAAGACAAGGACGCGCCGCTTGCCCCCGAAGCGGAAGCCGCCATCCGATCGCATGTGACCGAACAACTCACTGCCAGCGGCTTCGACTTCGCCCCAGCCGAGCTACCTCTCATCGCAACGGGTGGCGCCTACACCGTGAGCCGAGCCGTGCTCGCCGCAGCGGCGGGCGGGAACATGGAACACTCATCGCCGCATCTAGAGCGCAGCACACTCGATCAACTCAAAAACAAACTCGCGCCACTCCCTCTGCACGAGCGACTCAGTATCCCCCACCTACCCGCAGCCCGCGCCGACATCATTCCCACCGCACTGATTACGATCGATGCACTACTCGAAGTCGCCGAGCGCTCCAGCCTCACGCATTCCTTCTACAACCTCCGCTACGGCATCGCCGCCAGTCTTTTAAAGCTGTAATCTTGAAGATACTTCCTACACCATTCAGCCAGGTAGAGGCGATTGTCCCCAATCGCCATGCGTCAACTTCAGCCCGATTCTGTGGCGGTCAAGGACGACCGCCGCTACCTTTATTTTAGCCATGGCCAAACTTTACTTCTACTACTCTGCGATGAACGCCGGTAAAAGCACCGTGCTCCTTCAATCCAGCCACAATTATCATGAGCGCGGGATGCGCACCCTACTGCTCACCCCCGCGATCGATCAACGGGCAGGCGTTGGCAAAATCGCCTCACGTATCGGCCTGACGAAAGATGCCGCCTCGATCGGCAAAGATGACGATTTATTCTCGACGGTGTGTTGCGACCACGAAGTCGAGCCCATCGCCTGTGTGCTGATCGACGAAGCACAGTTTCTAAGTCGCGTTCAAGTCGAGCAGCTGAGCAAAGTGGCCGACGATCTCGGCATCCCCGTGCTTTGCTATGGGCTACGCACCGACTTCCAGGGTAAGCTCTTTCCCGGCAGCGCCGCACTCCTCGGTTGGGCAGATAATCTGATCGAGCTCAAAACCATCTGCCACTGCGGTCGTAAGGCCACTATGAACCTCCGCACCGATGCCAAGGGCAATGCGATCAAAGAAGGCGAACAAGTCGAAATCGGCGGCAACGAACGCTACGTCGCGATGTGCCGAAAGCACTTCGTGGAAGCGATGTCTTAGGAGAGGCTTTACGCCTCGACCATCTTAATCCTAATCATAATCCCTCAATGCAAACAAGAGAAGTCAGAGTATGATTAAGAAAATCTAAACTTTCCCACTTTCATATTTTTCAACTTTCCCACATCTCTCCCAATGAACGAATACGAACTCCTCGACAGTGGCCACGGGCAAAAGCTAGAACGCTTTGGCAAAATCACATTGGCACGCCCTTGCGCTCAAGCCGTCTGGAACCCATCACGCCCAGAGCTCTGGAAGCAGGCCGACGCTTCGTTCTCTCGTAAAGACGGCCTCAAGTGGAAAGGGCGCGAAAAGCTCCCTGATGCGTGGCACGTGCACGTAAACGGCATTAAAATGAAACTCTCCACCACCGACTTCGGCCACCTCGGCGTTTTCCCCGAAACGCGCGACATGTGGGACTGGATCACCAACACCCTCGCGACCGAAGCCCCTAAGCGCAAAGAACCGCTCAAATTCCTCAACCTCTTCGCCTACTCCGGCGGCGCGACACTCGCGGGAGCCAAAGGTGGCGCACACTGCTGCCACGTCGATGCCTCCAAAGGCATGGTGGCGTGGGCACGCCAAAACGCCGAGCTCAACAAGCTAAGCGACCACCCGATCCGCTGGATCGTCGACGACTGCAACAAATTCCTCCAGCGCGAAATCAAACGCGGCAACCGCTACGACGGCATTCTCCTCGACCCGCCCTCTTTCGGGCGCGGCAAAGGCGGCGAACTTTACAAAATTGAGCAAGCACTACTCGACACTTTGAAACTAGTCAAAGGCGTGCTCAGTGATCGCCCCTGTTTCGTTTACCTAACAAGCCACACCCCCGGATTCACACCGATTGTATTGAAAAACCTGATACAGCAGCTTTTAGGTAAAGGCCAATTGGAATGTGGTGAAATGCTCCTCACCGGATCGGAGAGCGCCTTCAGTGTGCCCAGTGGAACCTGGGCGCGTTGGGAGAGTTGAGCCGTACAAGGTTAGAGTCCCGCGCCTTTAAGCGGCCGCGCATGATTAAACAACGAGACGCAACCGCCTAAAGGCGGGACTCCAACCCTGCACGACGCATTTATTCTGCCTTCGCACTAGCCGGCAGCAGCCATCTTACGGAAAGCCGGTAGCCGACGAGTGGTATTATCAGGACGAAGAGGAAAGTAGTTAACATTCTCACGCCCCTATCATCTGAAACAGGCGAGTCCATCATACCAGTCATTCTAGCAAGGTTCATCAGGCACGTCATAAGCAGGAAGCCCAACAGACCCAGTGTGTAGCGGCCAAAATACTCGCCCGGCTGCGGCTCGATTCCAGACTCACGCATCAATGCCTTAGTATGGGCGACGTAGATTGGCAACAGACCTGCGATCGCGACAAAGAGTGAGCCGGAAGTGCCCAAGGTAGGCTCGACCCCAAGCGGATAGATCAACCACATCGGTAAAAGCAAAAAACCGACCACTAACATAAGCATCCCATAGAAAATGCCGCAGAAATTTTTAATCGTAGTGCGATCCGCTTCGTCGCGAAGATTCTTTAGCGCATAAAGTAAGAGCATCCCGGGCGTGCCAATGAGAGCACACATCGCTAACGTGGTCACTCCGTGCACCCAACCACGTGTCGACTGCGAAAGCTCTATGAGCGGCAAGACAAACCAAAGTGCGGTCGACCCCAAGCCCAAGATGAGCCCAACCAATAGGCTGAAATTTAGAATCCTACGTTTGATATCGCGACGACGCATTAGACGAAAACTAGACTCCTACTACACCGTTTTCGAATACCGCCCCGTCGTAGCGGGTTCGAGGTAAGCGTCGAAACACATAGCGAGATTACGAATAAAGAGCCGTCCGTGCTCAGTCACGGCGAAGCCACGATCTGTCCAGATGAGGAGGCCATCTTCGGCGGGCTCTTTGAGTTGCGCCAAGGCGTCGGCGAAGCACGCCTCGAAATCAACATCCCACTTCTCGGACATGGCTCCGTAGTCGAGCGAGAGGTCGCACATTAGGCGCATGATGACATCGGCCCGCATACGGTCTTCGTCAGTCAGCTCGTAGCCTTTGGAAATGGGCAGCCGACCCTTGGCCAAACAAGCTCGGTAGCTTTCGAGGTCTTTCACGTTCTGGCGGAAGCCGACCGCGCCTTGCGAAATACTGGAAATGCCGAAGCCACAGATTTCGACTCCGGCGCGGGTGCTGTAGCCTTGAAAGTTACGTTGCAAAGACTGTTCGCGCTGCGCTTTGACGAGTTCGTCGTCGGGCAGCGCAAAGTGATCCATACCGATGTAAACATAGCCCTCGGAGCTGAGGCGCTCGATGCAGAGCTTGAGCAGCTGCATCTTAGTCTCGGCATCGGGCAGACCGGCCTTTTCAAGTAGCTTTTGTGCAGGTCGCATCCAGGGCACGTGCGCGTAATTAAAAATCGCGAAGCGATCGGGCTTGAGCTCCAGAACTTCATCTAATGTCGCCGAAAAACTGTCGGGCGTTTGCAGCGGCAGACCGTAAATGAGGTCGAGGTTGATCGAGTCGAAGCCGTTCGCGCGGAGGGTATCCATCGCTTCGACGTTCATAGCCTGCGGCTGGACGCGGTGGATGACTTTTTGCACTTCGAGATTACTGTCTTGCACTCCGAAGGAGGCGCGAGTCAGCCCCATGCGGGCAAAGGCCTTGACGTGATCCGGACTGAGACGCCGCGGGTCAAGCTCGACGGACTTTTCCGCATCGGCGGTGAAGGTAAAATGCCGATCAATCATCGCGCCAAGGCGGTCGATTTGCTCAGGTTTGAAGAAGTTGGGCGTGCCACCGCCGAAGTGGAGCTGGACGGCTTCGCGCCCAGCGGGGAGATGCTGAGCAAAGAGTTCGAGTTCTTTTTCCAGCAGGTCGAGGTAGTCGTCGCCCCGATCACGATCCAGCGTGGTGATCTGGTGGCAGCCGCAGAACCAGCAGAGCGTCTCGCAGAACGGCAGGTGGAAATAAAGTGAGAGCGGCGCATCCCCCTGCTCGACCCCTCCCATCAGGGGCGCGTAATCGGTGTACTCACGAAAGTGATTGGCTGGCGGGTAGCTGGTGTAGCGCGGCCCAGGGCGATTATACTTGTCGATCAGTTGCAGGTCTTGTGCGGAAATTTGCATTGGAACTGAGAAGAGAATCGAAACCGACGCGTTTTGCCAAGCAGGGATTCCGCGGCAGCTGGATTCGGAAGTTTAGAAAACTAAGCCAAGGACCGGCTGCTTTAGCTGCCGACAGTGTGCTAGCCAACCGTGCTGACGCTCGATCACACGCGGTAGCTAAAGCAACCGATCCTAGTTAGTACCAGCTAGCCAAGGACCGGCTGCTTTAGCTGCCGACAGTACGCTAGCCAACCGTGCTGACGCTCGATCACACGCGGTAGCTAAAGCAACCGATCCCAGTTAGTACCAGCTAGCCAAGGACCGGCTGCTTTAGCTGCCGACAGTGTGCTAGCCAACCGTGCTGACGCTCGATCACACGCGGTAGCTAAAGCAACCGATCCCAGTTAGTACCAGCTAGCCAAGGACCGGCTGCTTTAGCTGCCGACAGTACGCTAGCCAACCGTGCTGACGCTCGATCACACGCGGTAGCTAAAGCAACCGATCCCAGTTAGTACCAGCTAGCCAAGGACCGGCTGCTTTAGCTGCCGACAGTGTGCTAGCCAACCGTGCTGACGCTC
>Ga0222632_1000471_pt1 | contig 21178 bp, 20 predicted proteins | sample AntAcemetageno46_FD_179828 | JGI IMG/M metagenome (GOLD analysis project Ga0222632, IMG submission 179828) | Saline water microbial communities from Ace Lake, Antarctica - #46 | ecosystem: Environmental > Aquatic > Non-marine Saline and Alkaline > Saline | place: Antarctica: Ace Lake | collected...
CTGCCATTACAAAACTCCTTTCTCAACCTTCCGACGCAGCGCTGCTTCAATCCTTTCCCTCTGGGCACCATAGCCTCCGGAGAACCCCGGAAACCGGGCCAACCAATCATAAACAGTTTCCGCTTGCCCGGCGGGGAGCACGGCATCCTGCGAGGCCACCTTTTCAAAAGCCTCCACGATCCGGCGCGCCATCTCGTCCATCATCCCGCGTGTGCGGTGCATGCTGAGATTGTTCTTCATGAAATCTTCGGGGTCTTCTTCCTCTTCGGGTCTGTGGGCATTTTGGTAAAGACTCATCGAGTCCAGCAAGACCACCTCTGTCCTCGGGTAAAAACTAGCCATCAGGTTCCAGGGGTGTGTGTCTTGGTCACCTTTGGCGCGAAAGTCGGAACGAACGACCACAGAGGGTATGTCGGCAAATTTCGCGCACATGAACTCCACAACCGTTCCAGAATCCAGTTCCGAGCCATCGAAGTGGAAAAGGGCCAAATCGCAATCCAACAGGCAAAGGATATCGTTGTCGCGGATACTGTGGTCTGTAGTTTCCCGCTGCTCGAGATTTTGCGGCAATACCGGTATGAGCTTCTTCTTCGACACAGCAAAGATGGCTTCTGCTAAAAGCGCATTTCCGGCTAGATGCTTGGAGTCAAAAAGATCTCCAGCGAAATAAAAGGTCATTTTCTTTTTCATTGTAGGCGCATGAATTCGCGTTGTGGTTTGTTGTCCAGAGATTCCCAATCAATGCTTGCCCGACTGGGAACCGCTATTGCGGAATCTAGAAATTTGTCTTGGGCGAGGACATCTTCGATCTTCTCTACCAGTGCCGTCTGCCCTGGGTGAAAAAGAAATCGATCCCGAACCACCACGCCCCGAATTTCTTCCATGACCTCAAACGTCGGCAAACGCTCTTCCATGAGCGCTGTCGCATGCTCCATGTAGGAATTCACCATGGGTTGATCTTTTTCGTAGGGAATTATCTTGGTTAAAATCATGCGGTTTTCCGGATATACTTTCACGGCCTTCCGTAAGATTTTCTCGGCCATAATATCCATATCCAGGGAGGAAAATATGCCCTCCATCAAAAGATAAAACGAGGCCACATCGGGAGGACCCTCCAAGAACCTGCGATACAGGGGTAACGCGAGTTCACTCTGGCCCAGTATTTCATAGGCAAGGCCTCGTAAGATCGCGATTCGGCCAGCAAGGACGGGGTCTTCTTTTTCCGGTATAGAATCCATCAGAGCAAGACCTTCATCGGCTCGATCATCGACTACAAAGGCAAACGCACAAGATAATATCAGTCCTGTTTCCGGTTCATCCTCTTCTTGGATTTGGTTTAAAATCAAATCTGCCACTTCGGATTGTCGGGTTTTCACGGCATATCCAAGAACTTTCGATTGTGCTTCGCGAGTGGGAAATTTCCGGAGTAATTCTTCTACCCTCTCGACTATTTCCACCTCTTTGCCGAGCGCACCCAAAGCGTGTAATTCTGCAATATATGACAGAAGGTTGTCGGTTTGTGTAAACCGCCTGAATCTCATCTGACTAAGAATTACATCCCACCGTTCTTCCTCAATCAAGAGTGTATAGAAGGCATCGGTCAGTTGTGGGATTTGGGGAAATTGCTCTACTGCACTTTCCAATACAACGACTGCCATCCTACTCCGACCCGAGTTGATCAGACCTCTGGCAATCAGCATTTTTCCTTGTGGAGTTTTGTCCAAACTGCTGTTTTTCAATCGGTTGAATGCTTCCTGAAACTCTCCTAATTCAACTTCGGCGCTGGCTGCCTGCAGCTGCAGGAAACCGCGAATGGTTGAACTTGGCGCATCTTCCAAAACCTGTTCTACGATCTCAATTCTTTGCCTGTCCTTTTCTTCCTCAACGAGTATTTGGAATAGTAAGCCCAAATAATCCAACTCCATAAATCCGGGCTGTTGGTCGGAAAATCTTAGACCCTCGGTCATCGTCTGTATCGCCAATCGAGGATCCTTGAAACCGGTCCAAAAAATTTTCGCCACTGTAAGTCTCGCCTCAGCATTCGCGGGGGAGCGTGCCAATCCGATTCTTAGATGGTGAAACCCGCTTCTCACATCCCCTGCCTCAATTTCCGCCATTCCTTTTTCGATGAAAAATTCGCCCATTTCACGGCGATGTTCCTCTAGGGTAAAGGGGAGGATCAGCATCTTGAAAAAAGAGGCCTCTTCGTAATCCCTGTAATTCTTAAAATAGAAATATAAGGTGGCGGCAGTAGCCATCCATGCCACAAGACCAGCGATCGAAACAAACAGAAAGACCCGCTTCCAATAGAACCGAACCTGGACGAGGGGTTTTTTGCCGGATCGTTTGATTTTCTCTTTCCGGGCTAGACCAAAGAGAAAATTTCCCTCCTTTAACCTGAGGGCTTTTTCCTCCCTCCAGTCTTCGTCGATTTCTCTTTCCTCGTTGGTATCAGCCATCGCTCTCCAGCCCTTCCACCGCACCCAGGAATCTGGAAGCTTCTTGCACGTCCTTATCTCCGCGACCGCTCAAATTGATGCAGAGAATCTGATTCGAATCCATCTCCGGCGCTCTATGAAGGGCGTAAGCCAAACCGTGAGCCGACTCCAATGCCGGGATAATTCCCTCCCTGCGACTCAGCTCGCGAAAGGCCTCCAAGCACTCCGCGTCGCTCGCGCTCGCATACTCAATACGGCCCAGTGAACGGTAGTAGGCATGCTCTGGTCCCACCGCAGCATAATCAAGACCCGCGGAAACGGAATGGGTTTTTTCGACCTGTCCGTCCTCATTCTGTAGGAGCCACGTTTTGCATCCTTGGAGAACCCCCAACCGACCACCGGAGAAACGTGCAGCATGTTCGCCGGCCTTGATTTGCTTGCCGCCCGCTTCGACTCCAACCAGTCGGACATTCTCGTCTTTCAGGAAGTCGAAGAAGAAGCCAATCGCATTGCTACCCCCACCCACGCAAGCGGCCATCTCGTTCGGTAATTGGCCGGTTTGCTCGAGCATTTGAACCCGGGTTTCCTCTCCGATGACCCGGTGGAAATCCCGCACCATCATGGGATATGGGTGAGACCCAAGAGCTGAGCCTAGAATGTAGTGCGTCTTGCGCGAGTCAGCAACCCAGTCGCGCATGGCTTCGTTAACCGCATCCTTGAGCGTTCGTTGGCCGGCAGACACGCCGCGAACCTCCGCACCGCAAAGTCGCATTCGATAAACGTTGAGAGCCTGCCGTCTCATGTCTTCCTCGCCCATATAGATAACGCACTCCATACCGAATCGCGCGCACCCGGCAGCGGTGGCGATCCCGTGTTGGCCGGCACCCGTTTCAGCAATGATCCGAGTCTTCCCCATTCGGCGTGCGAGTAGGAGTTGGCCGACCACGTTATTGATTTTGTGAGCTCCGGTGTGGAGCAGATCCTCCCGCTTGAGGTAAATCCGGGAACCACCGAGTAACTCCGTTAGTCGCTCGGCAAAATACAACGGGGTTGGGCGGCCGGCGAACTCCCGAAGTTCACGTTTTAAATCGGCTTGGAAAGACGGATCCCCAGAAGCTTCAGCATAGGCGTCTCTCAATTCTGCGAGCGGGGTTACCAGGGTCTCCGGGACGTAGGAACCACCAAATACACCAAAGTGGCCGGAAAAATCCGGGACAGAAGAGGGATCAATCGAATGAGTGGTGGCGGTCATCATGTAAGGATTGTCGGCGAAATTCATTTTGGGTCAATTCGCGTTCTCAGCTTTCCCTCGAATCCCCAATCGGCACCCCCTTGAGGATGAGCAGCGTCATGTCATCTGCCGGAGGCGTATTTCCGGAAAAAGATTCCACGGCAGAGAGCAGAGTCGACTTCAAATCGCCGACCTTCTCCCGATAGTGTTCCCGCACGACGTCAATTAGGCGGGATGTGGCAAACTCCACCCCATCGGGATTGGTTCTTTCCGTAATACCGTCCGTGTAGAAGGCGAGAATGTCGCCGGGGTGAAACGGGATGTCGATCACTTCGAGCGTCGATGAGAATAACTCGTCCGGCACCATTCCCAGGGCCATCCCTTCCGAAGCAATCGTTCGACAAGAGAGCGGCTCACCACCCTGCGGCAGCGAGAAAAGAACGGGCAATTCATGGCCGGCTCTAGCCAGGCGAATCGACTGCGCCTTCCTGTCGACGATGGCATAAATCATCGTCACAAACATATCCGCACGGATTTCCTGCAAAATCTCCTCATTCATCCGAACGAGGACTTCGAAAGGATCCTTGCCGTCTCGCGCCAGGTGCAGCAACGACGTTTGGCAGATCGCCATCAACAGGGACGCCGCGATCCCCTTCCCCGAGACATCCGCAATCGCCACGCCGATCTTACCATCGGGTAACTCCAAAACATTATACATATCGCCACCCACTTGCTGAGCGGTTTGATACGCCGCAGCCAATTCCAGCCCCGGTAGATCCGGTAACGTCGCGGGAAGAAGCATCCCCTGGATGTTTGCCGCGAGCGAGAGATCAATGTCCAGCCGTTGGCGCTCCATTTGCAGGTGCAGCTGGTCCACATTGTGGATGGCCAGTGCCGCTTGTTCCGCCAGTGAAGATACCAACGAAAAATCGGTCTCGGAAAATCCCATCCCATCGGCTGGATTTGCCAAGGCGATGATCCCGAGGAATCGCTTTCGAAAGAACATCGGCACGACCATCATGGCGCGCACCCGCAAAACCGGTTCCGGGTTTTGAACGATGCGTTTATCCTGCTCCGCGTCATTGACCAGTACCGCTTTACCGGAAGCCGCCACCTCACCAATCAGCCCAGTGCCATAAGGGATCTCCTGCGGCTCCATCGTTCTCTGGATAAACTCCGCTCGGGTGCTGAGGCCGCCGTCGCTCTCGGGACAGGTTGGGTTCTGCGGCGGGAACAAACCCTCAACCGCGACACTCCTCAATACTTTATCTCCCTGTGGGACAAAGACACAGCCGCTAACCGCACTCGTACCGAGTACGGCGGCGTGCAGGATGCGAATATGGAGATCTTGCTTTCGCGATTCTCCTCCAACCCCCTCCACTAGGTTGTGCATGAATTCAAGAACCAGAGTCCTCTGCTGCTCAAGGCGATGTTTCTCTTCCTCCAGCAACCGCAGGTTCTGCCGAAAGTATTGCACGACGATCCATGCTACCACCGTAGTAATGAGAACCCCTAGAATAAATCCAACCACAACCGGAAATGTCCTCCCTTTTCGGATTTCATGCAAAAGAATACCGGCAAGATCTACTTATTTTCTCAAAAAATAGGGCCCGGTGAAAACCCCTAAACACCGGGCCCAATCGAGGGATATTATCCCTTGATACTCAATCCTGCACGATTGAATAGAAATAGTTAAGCAATGGTCATGCCAAATAAATAGGAGTTATCAGTTTTTCTGGATTTATTTAAAAAGATCGATTCAGAGTAGTCGGCTTCCCGCGTGGCGCGGACGCCAGCGTTGTCCTCCCTCTGCTCTACTCTATCGCTCCAACACAACGACGGCGCTCGCCCTTCGATCAACTCAGGGCCTTGAGCTTGTCGAAACGGCAAGCGCGCACGCCACAGTAGCCGCTCCACCGTTGGGTATGCCTTTCGGCTTACCCGTTGAATTGCTGGAAAGGCGAGCTACCCGATGCATATTGTCCCGGTCTCGCCGAAAGGTTCGGTTCCAAACGGTCAAAAGCGATCCACATAACGTCGGGCGCTAAACCCTTCCACGGGCTAGACCAGAATTACGCAGGCACGGCTGTAAACGGCAACCCGACAAGATTTTCCCTCTAATGAATCCTTTTCGGTTCCTTTTGATTTGTAATGCTGCTGCATCCTCAACAACCTCAATTGTTTTACCCAAAAGAACACTATGCCAGAAGAACTGAACGGAAACTGTCTCATCGCCCAATCCGGCGGACCCACCGCGGTCATCAATTCCAGCCTTGCCGGCGCGATTAGCGAGGCTCTCAACCACCCCTGCATTGAGGAAATCTATGGAGCCCGCAATGGCGTCATCGGCATCCTCCAAGAGGACTTGGTCGATCTCGCGGAAGAATCGCAACAGGTGATCCGCGGTCTCCGCACCACTCCGGCCTCCGCTCTCGGCACCTGCCGGTACAAACTGCGCAAGTCCGAAGACTTTGACCGCATCCTTCAGGTTTTCGAAAGCCACGACATTCGCTACTTTTTTTACATTGGTGGAAATGACTCGCAGGACTCTGCGGACCGCATCTCCAAACTCGCCGCCGAGCGAGGCTACGATCTGCGTGTCATCGGTATCCCGAAGACCGTCGACAACGACTTGGTGGCTACCGATCACTGCCCCGGATATGGAAGCGCGATCAAGTACCTGTGCACCACCGTCCAGGAAATGGCCTGTGACGCCCGCGCCATGGGCCATCACGATTACGTCGGAATCCTTGAAGTTATGGGCCGCAACGCCGGATGGCTGGCTGCTGGCACCTCTTTGGTGAAACGCAAGGATCTCCCGGATGACCCTCCACACATCATTCTGCTGCCGGAAGTTCCCCTTTCGCCGCAGAAGCTGATGGAAGACATCCAACGCATTCTCCAGAAAGAGCGCTACTGTCTCATTGTAGCCAGTGAAGGGATTGTCGATGAAGACGGCAATTATCTGACCACAACCGGTGGTGCCAAAGACGCCTTCGGCCACGCACAGCTGGGCGGCGTTGGCGAATACCTCCGCAACTTGATCGAAGAGCAGTTTGGCATCCGTGCACGGGTCTCCAAACCAGCCCACGCACAGCGGGCAGCCGCCCATTGCGCCTCCGAGACAGACAACGACGAAGCCTTTCTTGCCGGAAGAGCCGCTGTGGAAGCCGCCGTTCTCCAAGGGGAAAGCGGTAAGATGATCACTCTCTTGCGAGCCGAAAAAGAAACCTACGAATGTGTCACCGGTCTCGCCCCACTTTCCGAAGTAGCGAACGGTGAGAAAAAACTTCCGGCGGATTGGATTAACGAAAACGGAATCAGCATGAACCACCAGTTCATAAAGTATGCCCTCCCCCTCATCCAAGGAGAGCGATTCCCGATCTATGAAGACGGCATGCCAGTATTCGTCCGCCTCCGCGGCCGAAGAGTAGAGAAGAATCTTGAGCCCTACGAAATCGAGTCCTAAAGCCGCCAACTCCGCGGCACCGCTCTTTGCCTGGCCAAACGAGCGGCGCAGTGGAGTGCTGCTACACCCGACCGCCCTGCCCGGCTCGACCGGGATCGGCACGCTGGGTCGTGAGGCGTTCGACTTTGTCGATTTTCTTGCCGAAGGCGGGTTTTCTCTCTGGCAGACCTGCCCACTGGGGCCGACTGGCTTTGGTGATTCACCCTACCAGTGCCTTTCCGCTTTTGCGGGAAACCCTTATCTGGTGGACTTGGACGAGCTGGTTCGGCTCGGTCTCCTCTATCCCGATGAGCTGGAAGCCTCCCGGACCGACCCCGGCAGCCCCGTCGACTACGGATCTCTCTGGCACCTGCGGCCACACCTCCTTCACCTCGCCGCCCAGCGGATGGCGGCCGCAAAGGATACGGTTGAATCGGAATACGGTCCCTACTCCGACTTCACGGAAGCCCAATCGTCCTGGCTGGAACCGTATGCCCTCTTTCGGGCGCTCAAGGAACACTTCAACTTCCGCCCGTGGTATGAGTGGCCTGAAGAATATCGCGCCTACGACCGAGCCCTCGAGCAACCCATCGACTCGAAAATCAAAAGCGCAGTAGACGAGCATAAATTCATCCAGTACCTCTTTTTCGGTCAATGGAAAAAGCTGCGTTCTCACGCCGCATCCAAGGGCATCCAAATCGTTGGTGATATCCCCATTTTCGTCGCTCTCGACGGTGCCGATGCCTGGCAACATCCGGGCTACTTCCAGCTCGACGCAAAACTGCAGCCCAAAGCGGTTGCCGGCGTTCCCCCCGATTACTTCTCCGAGACCGGTCAACTCTGGGGGAATCCCCTCTACGATTGGAAGGCCTTAAAGAAGGATTCCTTTGGCTGGTGGATGGATCGTTTTCGTCTCAATTTCGAGCTCTTCGACTTTGTGCGGATTGATCACTTCCGCGGATTTGAGGCCGCCTACCGCATTCCGGCTGATGCTGAAGATGCTCGGAATGGCAAATGGGAGAAAGGGCCGGGCCTCGCATTTTTTCAGGAGTTGCAGCGTCAATTCCCCGAGCCACGGGTGATTCTGGAGGATTTGGGGATCATCACTGACGAGGTAAACAAACTTCGCGAGCAAACAGGTCTCCCGGGGATGTCGGTTCTCCATTTTGCATTCGACAACCCGACCAACAATTACCTCCCCCACAACCTCAACGCCCGAACGATTCTCTACCCAGGCTCCCACGACAACGACACCACCGTTGGTTGGTTCTCTCAGGAGAACGAAGCCGCTCGGGATTACGTTCGTCGGTATCTCCGTGTTTCAGGAGACGAAATCGCGTGGGACCTGATCCGGGCCGGCTATGCCTCCGTAGCCAGCCAGTTTATCGTTCCTTTTCAAGACCTGCTCAGCCTGGGATCCGAGGCCCGCTTCAACCGCCCTGGAACCGCCGAAGGCAACTGGGGCTGGCGCGCCTCTCCGGAGATGATTGGTGAGCTGCGCGGTGAAACCACCGCCTACCTCCGGGAACTCTCCGAGCTCTACTACCGCAACCCGCGCACAGATTCTTAGGGAATCCCGCGAGCGCGAGATCATCCTGGGTAGGGCCGCCGCTTGCGGCGTTGCCGCGTTACCGAGGAAAACACCTCTCTTTCACCAAAACCCGACGACCGACCATACAGCTGGGCGGCAATCGCACAAGCGCGAGCCCTACGCCTATTTTACTTCAGGCCGCTGCTTGGAGGCTGTCTCAAAACGACAAACTACCCTTTTGATCTCTACAATTTTGTTTCTTATTCTTATTAATAATCTCTAACCACATTCACTTCACCTCAAGATCCTCACCTATGAAAAAGCTATCCTTACTCCTCCTTGTCGTCTTACTCCCGACGTTGCTTTCCGCACAAGCCCTCCATCAATGGACGGGAGAAGCGAAAGCAGACGGAGATTACTTTGCAGTCAAAATCGTTATTCTGGAGAACAATCATTTTGTCGTTCTAATCCAAAGCGAAGACGCCCCCTTCGCAATCGAGGGCACTTGGGAAAATAAAGATGAAAACATCTTTAATTTGTCCGTTACAACCGAGTCCATCATGGGCAAAGAAGAAGTTCCCATCCGTGAGGGCAGGGTTTACCTTATCGACGATGATACAGCAGTCATTGTTGCCGCTGGGATGGGCATGGAACTAACAAGGGATCCTTCGTCAAACAAAGAAGCGGAGAAACGGGAGGAATAGCCGACTAGGCGGGAAAGACGGCGCCGAGCGGCGTTGTGCGCAGACCGATGCTGCCGAAAACCATTCGTAGACCCGCTTAGAATGGCGCCATGCGCCCACACCCTTTGCACTACACATCCTAGCAGAAGGTGGGTGGCCATGGGTTCGGCATGCGCAGTGGAAAGCGTGCCGCTGAGGCTTGGACCAAGCTGTGCGAAGAGTGGATGCATCCGACCGTTCTAATGACGAAGGAGCCGCCCGGATCATAGTAGTTCATAACTCAACGGGATTGAGCCCGGCAAAAAGATGGGGAATGTAACAGGTTTGTGGTCACCCACGCTTCGCATCCCTACACTAAGCAATCCACTACACCACCATTTCCTCATCAAGATATGCTCAACATCCTAGCTGGTATATTGCTACTCTACCTTGGCGCGGAGAGTCTCGTCCGGGGCAGTTCTCGTCTCGCCGCCCATTTTGAGATTCCACCGCTGATCATTGGCCTGACCATTGTAGCTTTCGGTACCAGTGCACCCGAGTTGAGCGTTAGTATTTCCGCCGCCCTCAAGGGCTCGAGTGATGTCGCGGTGGGGAATGTCGTAGGCTCCAATATTTTCAACATCGCCGTGATTCTGGGAATCACCTCCCTGATTCGACCGCCAACCGTCCACCTTGATCTGATTCGACGCGAGATTCCTGTCTTGATACTGGTTTCTATTGTGGGATTCGTTTTGGTTTCCTATGGGCAAATATCGCGGGTTTCAGGTGCCGTGTTGGTCCTCGGATTGTGCCTGTTCACTTTCTTCTCCATTCGGGTTGGCAGAAAGCAGCCCGAGGTAACCGCGTCTCTTCCATCCTCCGCCCGATCACCCGTTTTACTCTGCACCGTGCTCATCATTGCAGGCCTTGCCGTGTTGGTCGTTGGATCGAATCTTTTTGTCGCGGGTGCTATTGCCATGGCTCGTAATTTTGGTGTGTCGGAAGCTGTTATTGGCCTGACGATTGTAGCCGCCGGGACCAGCCTTCCCGAGTTGGCCACCAGCGTCGTGGCGGCCTTCAAAAGGGAGTCGGATATGGCCATCGGCAACATTGTCGGCTCATGCATTTTCAACATTCTTTGTATCTTGGGAATTACTGCAGTGATCCTTCCCATCGAAGTGGCCGGGGTCGGTATCAGAGACTCCTCTTTCATGCTGGGATTAAGCATCCTTCTACTCCCCTTTGCATTCAGTCAGCGATCACTATCACGAGCAGAAGGTTGTATATTTTTGGCTGCCTATGGCGTTTATTTGTATCTTTTATGGCCGACAGGATCATAATCTTACTGTAGAGATTTATGAGCGGTGACCTTAACCCCGCTTCCTTCCATTCTATCCTAACGTTTCCACAACCTACTGCCATGATTGAAGTAATCTCCATCCCCTTAGTAAAATTCGTCCTGTTCTTGGCTGCCGTTTTCGCTCCCAGCGATGCCGCCGAATTTGAGGTACGCAGCGCGGAATTTTCTGATACGTATATAAGAAATAACCAAATTTGGTTATCTGAAAGTGATCCAGAACAAGCGTTCACAGTGAGCGCCTACAAACTCCTCAGCTCCTCGGGTCTCGTTGATTTTAAACCGGAAGTTCAAGGCCTCTATGATCACAGATGGTCCGACAAGAGTGTCCTAAAGGTTGGGCCTGGCATCGAAGTGCTAAAAACAGAAGAAGGCTTATTGATCTTTCCGGATGGCATCAAAGGATCAACCGAACCGATTGAGGTCGTCTACGTGAAGAAAGTGATTTCCAGAAGGATGACCCAGGAGTAGGCAAGCCTGCGGTGGGATGGATATTCTGTAGGAGAGGGTTCACCCCTCGATAGCGTTCAGCAGTTGGCACCTCGGACATGTCCGTAATACAGGGAGATTAGAATTACGAGCGCGAGAACGATTACGAAAGTAAATATCGGAATTCACAGGAGGCACTTTGTCTTTCTGAGACAGCCTACCTGCGGATCCCCCTACTCGAAAATCAGGTACGTCTGAATCTTTTCCAAGGTCTGGGGCCCGATTCCGGAGACGCGAAGCAGATCGTTTGGCTTATCGAACCCTCGGGCGGTACGCGCGGCTATTATTTTTCGGGCGGTTGCTGGGCCGATGCCGGGAATGCTTTCGAGTTGCTCTTGGTTTGCGAGATTCGGGTTCAACTTTCCATCCGGTGGAATTCCCTTACTCTGTCTCACGGCAGTAGTGAGTTCCATTTCCTCCAGGCGCTCGATGAGGCGTTCATCGGGCAAGGCATCCCAATCGGTGAAGGCCCAGATACCCCGGCGGGAACCAGCTGCACGCAGTTCAAGATCTTTAAACCGTTCCCGAACCTCCTCGTGGTGGAGGCCCTGAGGAGATTGGCGATAGACCCCGTAGGCTCGAGCAAGACCGTTGCGCACCAGTTCCGCCGCGAGGCTCTTGCCCTCGCTGGTTTCGATAAAAGTATAGATGCGCTTGTTGTTCGCCCCACCCCGCGCGTCGGCATGCGAGGTGTAGATCGTAAACGGTTTGCCCGAGAGTGCATCCTGAGTGAAAGCGGTCGCAATTTCGCCTAGTTCAACAGCCTTTTCGATCGATTCGTCCGGCGTGCCGCCAAAGCTGGAGATCCCAAAGTACCGACGCTGTGCTCGGAGGCGCCGGGCATCTGTGGTATTGTTGATGTGCGTTTCAATCGCATCGACTTCGTAGAGCCGGGCCGTGATGGTTCGTCCATCGGTTAGCCGCACGGAAAAGCTGTCCCCGTCATTCCATTTGCTCTCGATGTATTCACTATTCGGGTATCGGGTAAGCCCGGTTGCCGGATCTTCGATGATCTCAGAGGCCGGCACCGCCGCCATCGACACAAAGAGAATGAAACCAGCAGAGAAAACCCTGGCGAAGCGGATATTGCGCAAAACGGAAATCATACTAGTCAAAATGTAGAGTGAACACATCAATCCTTCGAGATTAATAGAGGAAGGAGAGAAAGAAGAATACGGACACGATAATCCTCTTTTGCTGAAAAATGTATTTTGTTAGGGTATTATTATGGTCGAGCTCAAGGAAGGGGATAATTGTTGGCGTATCTCGAAGGTGGAGCGTCTGGGCTTTATCCTGTCCGGGCAGGACTACTTTCGCGCTTTCAGACAAGCCCTGATCGAAGCGGAACACTGCGTTTACATTCTTGCATGGGATTTGAACGAGAAGGTCGAGATGATTCGCTCAGAAGACGTCGACGATGGTTACCCTGAAAAGATTGGGGATTTTATTTTCGCGATTCTAGAGGAAAAACCAGACCTGGAAGTTTATATTCTCCTTTGGGATTATTCGATGATCTATGCGGCTGAGAGGGAGTGGTTACCGTTTACCCAATGGAGAAATCGGGAGAATTCCCGGCTGCATATTGAATTGGATGATTCGATCAACATGGGGGCTTCTCACCACCAAAAGGTGGTCGTAGTCGATGAGCGCCTGGTTTTTTCAGGGGGGTTTGACCTTAGCGCCTGGCGTTGGGACACGGCCGAGCACCGCGCGAAAGATACGCGTAGAAAGAATCCAAAAGGCGATCTCTACCAGCCCTACCACGATATTCAGACTGTAATGACCGGGCCCGTTGTCGCGGATTTTTGCGATTTGTGTGCGATGCGCTGGGAGAGAGCCACAGGCGAGGCTTTGCCAAGGCTGGAGGAAGTATCCGGCGAATCGATTTGGCCGAAACATATTGATGTTGATGTGGAGAATGAAAGGCTTGGGTTGGCGCTAACATTCTCACGATTCAAAGAATACGAACCCTCATTCCACATCGAAAAGCTTCATCTCGATGTCATTGGAAAGGCGGAACGCACCATTTACATCGAAAATCAATACCTCTCCTCGCACACAATCGTCGAGGCTCTGGCAAAACGTCTGAAAGAGTCAGACGGCCCGGAGGTCGTGATCGTGCTGACCCGCGATACAGAAGGATGGATGGAAGAGGGAACTATGGGAGTGCTTCGGGACCGCCTGTTGGAGATTTTATCGGAGGCAGACAGTCACGACCGATTTAAAGCTTATTTTCCATTCTCCCAAGATGAGGAAGGTGCGGAGAGCCAAGTGTATGTGCATGCGAAGCTGTTGATCGCGGACGGGGGAACCGTTTTGAGCGGATCCGCTAATTTGAGCAATCGATCCATGAAAGTGGATTCCGAAGTCAATTTCTTGCTTATGGGAGAGTCTGCCAGCGAGTCGGTTGAGTTGCTCTTAAAAAGGCTGCTGGCCATGCACCACGGCAAATCCATTGAGGATGTGGGCACGGCAATCGAAGAAGAAGGTTCATTGGTCCAAGCGATCGAACGCCTGAGACAGAAAAAGGGAAATCGTCTGGACCCACTTGATGTTGGTTCCAATTCGGCCATCCAGCGCAAGTTGGCCGATTCCCAATTGCTCGATCCCAATGAACCCATCAGCCCCGCTTACTGGATGCGGGAGGCTTTGCGGAAACAGAAGAAATTTCCGAAAATTTCCCTGTCTTTGATTCTCAAGATTGCCTTGGTTTTGGCGGTTTGTCTGGGTTCTGCGTATCTCCTGAAAGAGGCGTGGGGCGGGGTTATTGATAAGGAATCGGTGGTCAACTTTTTCGAGGGCTTCGAGGATAGTCCCTATGCCTACCCAATGGTGTTCGGCGTTTTCTTTGTTTCGGGTCTGATCGCGATCCCGATCAACCTTCTCTTGGTCGCGGGAACTATAGTGATTGGCCCATTGGCCACATTCATCTGCGGCCTGCTCGGAGCCTTAGGCAGCGCTGTCGCAACTTTTTGGATCGGTAGTGTTGTCGGAAAACCGATAATAGAGAAGTTCGCGGGCAAACGCTTTCAATCGTTGAGTGAAAAGATTGGATCGAGGGGAGTATTTTCCGTAGCGCTGATCCGGGTCGTGCCGATCGCACCGTTCGTGGTCATCAACCTGGTGGCGGGCTTTTCCAAACTTCGCTTTCCGACCTTTATAGGGGGCTCTTTGATCGGCATGGCTCCGGGAATGCTGGGGGTGGTCTTGGTGACTTATCAGATCGAGTCGGCGATTGCCGATCCGAGCGCTAAGACCTGGATAGGTGCGATCGCGGTGATCGTTCTATGTGTCGGAGCTGTCATTTTTCTGAGAAAGAAATTCAAGAACTGATGCTAGGCGACCGTTCAACCCTTCGGTTGCTGACCTATAACATTCACGGATGTGTGGGGCGGGGTGGCATCGAGGATTCGGAGCGCGTTCTCAGGGTGATCGAGTCTGCGGATGCCGACGTGGTTGCCCTGCAGGAGGTGCACGATGACGACGCTGCCGACCTGAATTTTCTGCGGGGCCTCGAGCGAATGGACTATAAGGATGTCATCTACGGAGAGACTCTGCGCAAGGATTTCGGTCCCTATGGCAATGTACTCATGAGCCGATTCCCTATCACCAACCTGGAACGCCTGAACCTGAGCGTCGCAGGTGCGGAACCTCGCGGCGCAATTTGCGCGACCCTGGAAACCCCATTTGGCCGAACCCATATCACTGCGACGCATCTCGGTTTGAAATGCTCCGAGCGGCGCCGGCAAATCGAGCAGTTGTTAAAAAGAAGGGCTGCGGGTGAATCCGACTGCTCCGTATTGATGGGCGATTTCAATGAATGGTTCCCTTGGAGTCGAAACTTACGCCGGATCGAGAGGGCCTTTTCCCATTCGGGAAAGCAGGCCACATTTCCCGCGGGATTTCCACTGATTGCTTTGGATCGCATCTTCGTAGCCGCTCCAAGGCTGGATGTGGTTTTCAATCGGATCGATACTCTGACAGCCCGCGACGCCTCGGATCACCGACCCCTGCTTTCCGAAATCTCTGGACGCCGCCTGTGAAGCGGGGCGAATCTTTCGAATCTACCGCAATCAGGGAGGGCCCCGAAAACACCTGATTCCCGACTTCCTGATTGGGGATCACGCCGCAGTGGACTGTGACCGTCTGGCCGCGGCGGACCGTGGTTATCTGAGGCGGTATTTCCCAGACCTAAACCTCATGAACGTTGGGGCCTGAGATGAGTGCTTTCAGGTTCTTTTATAATAGAATGGCACTCTCATAAAATGGCAAATCGTAGCATCCCGCCGCCAAGGCGGATGACTCGCATCCGCCGAAAACATTCCATCTCCTCAGCCAATAACATCGCGAAGCATTTCCAGGAATCGGGGCCCCAGTGACTTTTCAAGGAGAACAATGAACACCCTTATATAACGAGTCTCAAAAACTGAGACGACCATAGGTTGCTACGTTTTCGCTTCACGCTTCCCTATTAAGGTTTTTTGTTCGTGATCTTTGCGAAAAATAACTCTTCGATAATTTCCATGGCCAAAGCGAAATCACCCTCCAAAAAGTCACGCTCCACCCGCAAGACCGGGAACAAAAAGCCGACCCCTGATCTGCCCTCCGCCTCGGACTGGCGTTCTACCGACGATCAGGAACGCCTGAAGCGGAAGCTCCGCGCCCAGGAAGAGACCTTCCGCATCGTCAACCACACGCCCGAGCATCCGGTCTTTTCCAATTTCTCCGTCCATTCGCAAAGCGGCATGACCTATTCGGTCGAGATCCGCGACGTTCGCGAAGCGGGGAACGCCTGCACCTGCACGGATTTCAGGATCAACGGCTTGGGAGTCTGCAAGCACATCGAAGCCGTCCTCTTCCACTTGGAGAAGAGTAAGCGGGTGGAGTTCTGCAAGGCCCGCAAGGAAGGATCCCCTAGGGTCGATGTCGTCCCGGAAGAATCGGGACAGGCCCTGCGAATCGAACGCAACCTGGGCCGGACGCCGCCGGGCCTGCGCCGGCGTTTTGATGCGGAGGGAGTCCAAATGAAGGGCCTCGATACCGACGAGCTGTTGGCCGAACTTTCCGCCTCACGCTCGAAATACCTCCGCGTTTCCCAAGAGGTGGATACTTGGCGGGAATCCGCGCAACGTGAACGCGAACGCACCGCGAGTCGACGTGATTATGAGACGGGAGTGGTGGAAGGCCGCCACCCCGAGCACGTCACCCTCAGCCCCCTCTATCCCTACCAGCGGGAGGGAATGCTCCACCTCGTCTTCCGTGAGAGAGCGCTGCTAGCCGACGAGATGGGGCTGGGAAAAACCATCCAGGCCATCGCCGCCTGCGCCCTGCTCGAACATCTCGGCAAGGCGAAGCGGGTTCTCGTCGTCACGCCTGCCTCCCTGAAGTCCGAATGGGAGGAGCAGATCGGGCGGTTCACCACCCTACCCCTGCGGCTTCTCTTCGGGAGCCGAAACCAGCGATTGCAGGCCTATCGGGGTACGGATCCCCCCTTCTTCACAATCTGCAATTACGAGCAGATCCTCCGCGACAGTCTCGACATCAACGAACACTTTAAGCCCGACATCGTGGTTCTCGACGAGGCCCAACGCATCAAGAACTGGTCCACCAAAACCGCCCAGTCCGTCAAGCGCCTGCAAAGTCGCTACGCCTTCGTCCTTACCGGTACCCCCATCGAGAACCGCATCGACGAGTTGCAATCCATTGTCGATTTTCTCGATCCGTCTCTACTCGGCCCCCTGTTCCGCTTCAACCGCGAGCATTACGAACTCGACGAAAAAGGCCGCCCCGAGGGCTATCGAAATCTCGCCGGACTCCGCCGGAAAGTCGCCCCGGTACTCCTGCGTCGCCGCAAGGCCGAGGTCGAAACCGAGTTGCCGGAACGTACCGACCGCACTCTCTTCGTTTCCCTCACCAAAGGCATGCGTGAGGAGTACGCTGAATACGAACGGCAGGTCGGTGACCTTGCCAACAAAGCCAAGCGGCGTCCGCTGACCGCCAAAGAGCAGGACCTGCTGATGATTTTCCTTAGCATGATGCGCATGATCTGCGATTCGCCGGGACTCATGAAAAACAATTCGTCCCGCGACTGCCCAAAACTCGCCGAGCTGGAGCGCGTCCTAGAAGAAAGCCTCTCCGAACCCGACGTCAAAGCCATCATCTTCTCCGAGTGGATCGGCATGTTGGAGCGTGTCCGCGAGCTCGCCGACCGCATGGGTATCGGCTACGCATGGCACACCGGAAGCGTCCCCCAGAAGAAGCGGCGCGCGGAGATCCGCACCTTCCAGCAGGATCCGGATTGTCGGCTCTTTCTCAGCACGGATTCGGGCGGGGTCGGGCTCAATCTCCAGAATGCCAGTGTCGTCATCAATTGCGACCTCCCGTGGAATCCGGCGAAACTGGAACAGCGCATCGCGAGGGCTTGGCGCAAGAATCAAACCCGGGCCGTCACCGTCGTCAACCTTGTCGCCCGCGAGACGATTGAGCACGGCATGCTCTCCACCCTCGCCCAGAAGACCGAACTCTCCGATGGAGTCCTCGACGGCGTGGGCAACCTCGACAAAATGACCCTGCGCCGGGGGCGGCAAGCCTTCCTCAAGCGTCTGGAGCAAGTCATGGTGAGCGTGCCATCCGGCCCGCCGTCGGCACCGACGCCCCCATCGGACCCGGCGGCCCATTTCGCCCGTCTGGTGAAGGAGCGCCTGGGAGCCCGACTCGTTCGCTGCGAGGAAAGCCTCACCGTCGACTCCGACACCCCCGTCCTACTTGCCGTTCTCGACGGTCCCGTTGACCGGGAAAAGCCTGCCGTGGAAAAGATTTTCACGGACGCCCCCTGGCCCAGCGGCAAGCCCGAACTCACGATCCTCGACACCAAAACCTGGGACGCGCTCCGCTCCCTGGCCGCGAGTGGTCTCATCGAAATCAAAACGCGGGGCACCCGCGCCCTCCTCGAATCCGACGACGAAGCCGTACCCCCTCCCCTCACGCCCGAGGAACTGGCAAAGATCAAGGAACTCCGCGAGACTGCTGCCACCAAACGCCGCGCCGCCAAAGCCCTCACTGCCGCCGGACTCGAAACCGAAGCCGCCCCCTTCGAGACAGCGGCCAGCGAGGCCGAGAGTGAAGCGTCGAAGATCGAGAAGTGGGAAGGGTGACTCGAAGACTGGAAACCCGCCTTTAGAAAAGATTCAAAAGCTGACTTGCTTGCCGCATGCGCGTGTTCGTCGAGTGCAGGCGTTTACACGACGCGAGGGCAGCGGAGGCGAGGTCAATCCCGTCCAATGTGCGGAGGAACACCGGGGGCTGTGCGCCGTAACACTGATCGGCAAGCTCCCGGGCTTTGCGAAAAACATCCTCCCCCAACGGAACCAAGCGGATGCGATTTGCGTTGAGATCCCTCTGATAAAGGGAAAATAGCGCTTCGACCGACTGACCCTGCGTCTCGTTGCGTTGCGCCTTCTGCTGGAGAGCATAATACAACTCGGTCTCCGTCAGTTGGGATGTGAACAGCGGTTCCTCCGCATTCGCCACGAGCGCGATATAATCAATCGAATCCTCTTCGATACAATACAGCTTTAGGAGACAAGCCGTGTCCCAGTAGTCGGCCATTTGGATCAAGATTAACCACGAAGGTCGTCCATGATCGTGCCGGATGATCCGGCCGGAACCGCTTTCGCTCCCGAATGGCGTCGACGGAGTTCGTCCGCCCACTGGCTCATATCCGCAGCGTTTCCGCCTTTATTTATCGGAACGAGTTGCACGGTCGGTTTCCCGCGCACGGTAATGATCACGTTTTCGCCGTCACAAGCCCTCGTGAGCAATTCGCTCATCCGCGCTTTGGACTCTCTTACACTTACGATCATGTGATCACAGTAGTCTCGATAGTTCCACAGTCAATTCCTACAGCCGCAAGACGTGTTAAGCTCACGCACATCGGTATCAACCTTGCTTAAGCCATTATCCCGTCTGCGCAACCAACCATCACCCAACGGCAACCTTAGAACTCCGCATGCGCCGAGAACATTCCACCTCCTCAGTCAGTTCATCGAAAGAGCTATCGCCTTTCCGCTCTGGAACACCGGAAAGGTAACCTGTAGCATCCCGCCGCTAGGCGGATGATCGAAGTACTGCGAGTATCCATCGGCCTGTGCGGTTCATCGGTCTGCGCGACCGATGCTACCTTAACGCACTCGTGATCCGCTTAAACTAGAGCCATTCGCCTATGGTCCCGCGACCGCTGGAAACCTAAGGATCAAAACCGATTCGGCTTCCGTTTCGTGGCTTCTTTGGAAAACAGATGGACTGCGTCCGGTAATCCTCCATGTAAAGCGAAAATACCCGTCCGATCTTATCGACGACATCTATTTGACGCGCTTTACGCATTGTGAACACTGCAAGCATTATAGAAGGTATTTCATCTTCCACGGAAACCTGAATAGAGTCCCTGTCGTTCGTCATTTGGGCGGCGGCCAAATTCATTTCATAGAGGTGCTTATCCTCAGCCGGGGCGGCCAACTCCACCTTTACACATACCTTCATTGAATTGGCTTTCATACAGAAAGGACTCGGGGTGCCAGAGGGGCAGAATTTCGATATCCTTTTACGTTTCTTCAGTAGTGGTATCGTATCTGTGCAATGTGTATTTCGTCATCTTGGAGTCGGTATACCAATCGGTGCTCTTCGTTGACTCTACGCGCCCAAAATCCAGATAAAGAGTGCTTGAGTGGCTCAGGCTTGCCGATTCCATCGTATTGGTTCCGGTCGATGTCTTTAAGCAGCTCATTCACCTTCTTCAGCATACGCTTGTCGTTTTTCTGCCAATAGAGGTAATCGTCCCAAGCCCGGTCTGAAAAAATTTTCTTCATTCGTTCAATTCCCGCTCGATGCCTCGACCCTCCTCAAGCTGTTGTATCGACTCCAAAAGCCTACGGGCATTCTTAGGGCTGCGGAGTAGGTACGTTGTCTCCTTCATGGATTCGTAGTCTTCCAACGACATCATTATGACAGAATCCTTTCCTTTTTTTGTAATGATCACAGGGTCATGGCTCGAACAAACCTCCGATATGGTGTGGGCCAGGTTCTCTCTCGCGTAAGAATAGGTGATAGCGTTCATGTTGGACAACATGTTGGACAACATGGAGCAGTCAACTTCTATTTATTTATTACCCCCTCCTCGACTGCCGCCTCGTTTACCGCTTCCCTCAGCTTTACGCATCAATCAAGGAGTCAAGCTTGCCGGTTCTTTCAATATTTCCAAGACTGTTTCAGCTCGGTAGACACGATCACGCTTCGCATCGCCGAGTTGGGTGAGGATGCCTTTATTCTCCAGAACTTGGATCGCCTTGTTGGCCGTATTGAAGGACACGTTCAGTTCCTTCTCGACGCCTTGGGGGGTGACGTAGGGATTGGCCGCGAGAGACTGGACAAGCGGATAGGCCGCCTTTGGCGTCATGCCACTGACTATCGATTTCCAACCCTCCAGCAGAACATCGATGCGTTCCGCGCGGCTTAGGGCGTCTTCGCACTGGCGAATAACGGTATTGAGAAAGTAATCGAACCAGCCTTGCCAATCATCTTCGGAACTCACGGTGTTCAAGCGTTCGTAGTAATCGCGCCGGAAGGCTTCGAAAAAGGCGCTGAGTAAACGGGGTGTCACTTTGCGGACAGACGCGGATAATCTTGTAAATCCAAGAAAATAACGTGGATTTACAAATAAACCCCGGCAAAGCAATTTTGTGATTTCGCCAGGCGATCTTCCCCGTTCTTTTGCCTTGCGGGGTTTTAAGTAATACTTAGTTTTACAGCATGATTAAATCGATACGAAAGGTGGGCAATTCGCAGGGAATTATTCTGGATGCTCCTTTGATGGAGATGGCGCATTTGAAGGTGGGTGATGAAATGCATGTCACCGTGCACGAGGGCGGCTCCATTACTTTCACACCCCTACGTCCGGTCATTACGCCGAAGGCAGCGAGCGAGTCGGCTCGTCGAATCATTGGCAAGAACAGCAAGCTCTTTGAGCG
>Ga0222632_1000476_pt1 | contig 20955 bp, 23 predicted proteins | sample AntAcemetageno46_FD_179828 | JGI IMG/M metagenome (GOLD analysis project Ga0222632, IMG submission 179828) | Saline water microbial communities from Ace Lake, Antarctica - #46 | ecosystem: Environmental > Aquatic > Non-marine Saline and Alkaline > Saline | place: Antarctica: Ace Lake | collected...
ATCAAGTGGTAATGATATTCCTGTATTTTTACCAAATATAATGGGGTCATAAATATTTGATATAACTATATTTTCTTTAACATATATTCCATCTGGGATATTTATATTAATAATAGACCTTGAATTGGGTAACATACTTTGTTGTAATATACTTTCCCTTAATTTTCCATACATAAGTTTAATAATTAACTCTAACTCTATTCTATCTTTTATTTTTCTTAAAAATGCTGGTGGATTATAGTTGTCAAAAATGTAATTTACAGGTATCTTACTACAAGTATCAATCCAAGGATACAATATTCTCATCATAAAACTTTCTTTATTTTCATGATTACAAACAATATAACAATATTTTTCAACATCATGTTTAGATTCATTAAATTGTGAATCTATTAGTTCCTTTCCATCAATTCCCGTTGCCACACTTATTTCGTATTTACCATCATTTTTAAAATTTATTGAACCTATTGTATCATAATCGTTATTATTTTTTTTGTTATTATTATATAATTCTGCATATAACATTGTCATGCCGTCATTGGAAATTTTGTTTATTAAATTAGAATAAAATTCTTTTATATTATTCGTTTTCCACCTTGCAAAATGTATATTCATAATAAATAATCTTTATTTTATTACGTATGCTCTTTCAATTTTGTAACCTTATCTAAATAAAAGAGCAAATAATAAAAAAGACCGTATATACAGCCTTTTTATTTTGTTTTTGAATTTTTAATTGTTTAACCTTCTCTTGCTTGGGTATTTGCCTACATTTTCGATACCAATTTGATTACACCTCCGTTTCATTCTAAAAATTGAAAACTTTATAGTATGTAATCATTCGTATAAAATATTAACAAAATGGTATACATTTATATTCTTCAATTAGAACAAGGCCGGTATTATGTTGGGAAAACAAATAATCCACAATTTCGTTTAGAACAACATTTTAATTCAACTGGTTCTATATGGACTACAAAGTATAAACCATTGAGTGTATTGGAAATGATTAACGATTGTGACGAATATGACGAAGATAAATATACACGAAAATATATGGATAAATTTGGAGTTGATAATGTACGAGGTGGTTCGTTTTGTGAAGAAGTGCTACCAATTACAACATTTTCAATGTTAGAAAAAATGAAAAATACGGCTGAAAATAGATGTTTTACATGTGAACAAATCGGACATTTCGCCGAAAATTGTACTACCAAAATGAATGATACTGTATGTCCGGATGATATGGATGAATTAATAACTGTGATTGGTGATTATATACAAGACAAAAAAATAAAAGAAAATGTAAATATGAACGTTGAAAATATGTCTGTTGCTTATTTAAAATTAAGACCCCAAGCAAAAGGACCCGAAATCGAACGATTCAAACAAAATGGTGGAGTAGTATCTGGTCTTGGACGCGACGGACCCAGATTTAAAGAAGAAATCCTATATATAGAAACACAACGTGCAAATTTACAAAAAGAAAAAAATGAAGAATATTTACCTATAATGGAGGCTATGTATAAAGCAATTCAGTATTTACATACATCTACATTGAAAAATAATAAATAATTTTACACAAAACAACTATATCATCCAAATAAAAAGGCCATATACAGCCCTTTTTTATTTATCTTCATAATAGAATTATAAAAAATATAATAAAATATATATATGACGAATAAAACGGTAAAAAAAAGGTCAAAATCAAAAAACGGTTTAGTGAAAATAGATGTTATACCGATGTTGAACTGTAAAAACTTGAAATATGGGTGTGATGTCCGTGCTAAAAAATACACATGTTACACGCATACAAAATATAAGAAAAATAAAAGAAAAGCAGACATCATTACCTTAACCCGACGTAAAAAAGGAACACGTAAATTAAAAAAACCGGTTTTAAGAATTACTGACTGGTATGTTTGTCCTTCTCATCAAAAGTAACTACTTCACGCAAATTATTTTTATTATGATATAAACGTTTTCAAGTTTTTATATATCCCATCATACTATATAATGTCCGATTCCAGTTATAAGAAATGGCAGATTAGCATCTTCTCCGCGTTCATATTTGTGTTAGTGATACATCCTTACACATACCAGTTAACACAACAAATATTTGGTAGCATTTTAGGCAAGATAGCAGAGGCAAATGGTTGCCCCACAACCCGTGGGTTAATCCTGCATACACTCGTCTATATATTATTGGTCCGTGGGTCTATGGATTTACAGCTTTTTTCAAAATAATGATTCAATATATTTCACTATATTGAGAACATTGACACTAAAATCATAAAAATGTATTGGATTTTGATGATTTATTGATATAATTCGGCAGAATGTGTAATCTACTTTGACTGTTTCTTTTTAGTTTTTGTTCTCTTTGTCTGTTTCTTTTTCAAAACTTTCTTTTTTTTCTTTGTGGCCCCTCCCCTTCGATTACGTTTTATTTCAGATAAAATATATGGGTCATCTAATTCTCTTAAACTACGTTTTTTTTTATTTGTTGTATTTTTGACCTGTCTGTTTGCTTTTACTACTTTATTTTTATTTGGTTGCGTGTTTTGAATAATAGGTGGTTGTGGAAGAATTGGTGGTTGCGTGTTTTGAATAATAGGCGGTTGTGGAAGAATTGGTGGTTGAACGTTTGGTAATTTTCTATTAATAGAATGATGTCGTTTTATAGATTGTTTTCTATTTAAAACATCTATAAAAGATTTGTCTGAAATTAGTATATTTTTTTTCGGTGAGTTCTTGCGTTGATATCCTACTATAGTGTCATCATTTATATTATTCGCAAATAATCTCATAAATATCATTCTAGATGCTGACACTTGATCGCCAGTTAATCCCATTCGTAATTCATCTGAATTATTATTAATACTACGAACTTCTGGAGATTGAGAATTTTCATCTACACCTCCGTTTTTTGTTAATACGTGTATTTCTTGTCCCCAATCTCCTATACCTTTCATCATACTTAACCCCATAATGTGGTATCTGACATTTCTAAACAAGTCATTATATCTGGCAGTTTGTGAGAGGATGTGACTACGACGTTGAATCGGTTGTTGTGATACTTGAGTGTATATATTTAACATTTTGTCTATTATGGCACGTAATGAATGTTTTGCGGATAAACGTGTCTCTGATTTATCAGCATATAAATCTAAATCTTGGTCTATGGTAATAGGTTCAACCCCTTCTTTTCCTATAGTAGCAGATAGTTTAACCATATTATTACCGGATTTATTAGGTATAAATTTAACGTTATAATATAGATCTGGTTCAGGTGATTGCTCTAACACCAGATTCATCGCACTTATTATTTCTGGTTTTTGTATTGTATTCCCATCTTCTTTTTCGGTAAATTTACATTTTGCCATTCCATCTATTATAGACACAATCGGACAATACTCATAATCGCCTATATTGAAACTGTTGAAATCGCCGTCGGCAGCATTATTTACAATAAAACGTTCTTCCGAATTCTGAATATAATCACGCAATCTAACTATATCGTTTTTTGTAACTATATTTTCAGGATAATATTCATTAACTACAACTCTTATCGCATCTAAGGATGATTCGTCAATGGTGATAGTACTATACCACTTAAAATCAGATAAAATGCCAAAATAATCATTTATTTTATGCGAATAGTATTTTTCAAAATTTTCTTGTAACTCAGATAAAATCTCAGTTTTAGATATGTTAAAATATACGTTTTTATATGTAAGCCATAATAATAATATTTCACTATTTATTAATTGTTTCATGGATGTTGTTTTTGTATCTTCATTCTCATTTAACAAATAAAAATTAGGAAGAACTCCTTTCTCTGAAGTTTTCGGTAATAAAGACCCAGTATAACTCAAAAAATATCTAATTATTCTTATCAATACGTTTTGCATTAGATATTTACCACCTTGTTCTTTCTTATTTCCACCTAATTTTCTTTTTTTGTCAATTTGTATATTTTCAATATTGTCTTGTGTAAAGCAAGTATCAATAATTAACTCAATTGATGATTTTATATTTCTAAAACGTTCGTCAGCACCGGATGTATGGTCTTTATCTGGGTGTATTGGACGAATAATTTTATTTTTAGTACTGCGAAGAATTGATAGAATTTCATCATTAGAACGTGATAATATATTATCTGTTAGATGAGTTATTTGAATATTATTTGCGATTGAATTATTATCTTCAATATATGAATTTATTTTAGTTATAGCATCTGGTAAATCCCAAAAACTTTTACACGTATATTTAGTATTATCGTTTGATTGTTCGGATAATACAATAGCATATAGATTTTGTTTAACTTTGTCTTCAATTTCATTTATTTTACTAACAATATCTATAGTAATCGATGATTTTTGTAAAACAGGTAACAATTCTGGTTTATATATGGTATGAACTACAGACAATGAAGACCATTCAGAATCTTTTAACATTTTAATAGCAGGATTAATTATATTTTCTTGTAAAGAATCAAATGAAATAGCATCAATATCTGGATTTAATTCATCATTTTCTAATAAATCAATCGCATATAACAAACCATCGCTAAATATTTCATTTGTCAAAGAGCCTACAAAATCATCTACTATTTGTTTTTTATATTCTATAATATCAGTATTATTGTCTGTGCTAACTATTTCACTTGGTTCTATATCAGAATATTTACGTTTTTCTCCTCCAGTAATTATAATTGGTCTATCATTTACTAGTCTCACCAATTTGGTAAATTTTTTATTAATATCACCATCTGTTCTTAGACCCGCACTAAAGTCATGCCAAGGGTCATGTGCGAATATACTCAAAAACATATATTTCATACCAATTTCATCTAACTCAACATGGTTGTTATCACTCATAATAATATACAATAAGCAAATATTAAATAAAATAATCCATAAACCATTATCAATTCAATTTATCGATTTTTATTTTGATGATTAGACACTAATACCTCTTCCGATGGGCCACTTTTGTATTTTGTTTTTGAATTTTATGGTTTATAAAGGATAAAATTGAATAACTTTACATCTATCTACTATTACTAACATAACAATCAATCAAAATGGAACAAGTAAATCAGATTACGCAACTCGCTATTGACACCGATAACAAATGGTTTTTACAACACGATATTACAAAAATTGCGTTGATAGATTTCAAAGTAAAAGACGAGTGGGAAACCCTATGGAAAGATGAAGGTGTCAATGCTGACGAAGTCACATGTACGTGTAATATACCAGATACAAAAGCTCTTTGTTGTTATTACTGCGAGATAGAAGTTGACCGACACCTACAAATTGAGGAGTTAAAATTATCTAAATGGCAAAATGGCATTTATAATTTTGAAAAAGATGAATATACTAAAACACGCTGGATTACACACGTCATTGATGGTAAAATTCAAGGGTTTATGTTAATAAAATGCAACGGGGGGATTTTTCAACATAAAGGATTTACTCACGAGTTAACATTTGCGTGTGTAAACCCGAAATATAGACAAATGGGTATATTACAAGATATGGTAAATCAAATACCCAAAGGATGGAACATTTGGTTGGAAGCACGCAGCAATCAAATTCCTAATATAGATACCATATGGCAAAAGTGTGATTTCACGTATTATGGAAGAATAGAAGGACGTATAGATATTACAGAATTTATTTACCAAAAACGCACATAGATTAGGTATCACACACTTAAAACACAAAAAATAAAAAAGACTGTATATATAGTCTTTTTTATTTTAGAGTAAGGAGAACATTGACACTAAAATCATAAAAATGTATCGGATTTTGATGATTTACTTCGAAAATACTACTTTTAGTTGTTGTAAAGTGATTTAAAAATTATTATATGTATTATAACAATCATGCCAAACGAGTGTTCAAATCGTGTAACTATTACATCTACAAATGAAAGCGATATTACAGATATTTTACAAGAATTTTATAAACACATTCCGAATGTTATTGTAAACCAATCCAGCAAATTAGGTATAAGACTTGAATTTATAACTGCGTGGAAACCCGATATCCAATTTATTGATGAAATTGTCAATAAATACCCGTTATCATGGATAAAAAATGAATGGATTTCAGAAGATGGCAAATCTGGAATTTGGGTAGGTAACAAAACTAATATTAAATTTATGGATTGGGATGACCTTTCTATTGAAGAAGAACACTTCTTTTTTCACGAAAACACAGACAACAATGCATCTCAAATACTCAAAAAAGCAGAACAAACTATACAAAAGGAATTACCAGAACACCTTAAAAATGAAATATATCATATATGCAACCATAAAAATAAGTAACAGTTCACTACTAAAATAAAAGACATTATTCTTTTATTTTGGTTCTTTCTAATCCATACAATTACGTCCATCTTCGTAACAATGTTTGTTATGTAACGTCCAATTGCCAGGTATAGCAAAAGCACACGTCTTTTCAATACCTAATTGATTTTCACCTAACACTAAACGCATGAATCCAAGTTCTCCCCAATAACTACCCCATGAGTTACGGATTATCCAATACTGTTTATCAATGCTGGCATCATACCCCCAGCCAACTACTGAAATAATATGATTTATTGTCTTTAATTTTTTAGGAACATCGAGAACACCACCATTATAATCATCAATTTCAGCAGCATTAATACCACATGCTATAGGTCCATTCTTGTATATTTCAGCCATCATATTATCACTACCACGAACAGCTCCATAACTTGCTACTGTAGCGTTTGGGTAATATAAAATAGGGTTGCATACTCCCCCACGGTTACTAAATGTATTGCATGTTCTACAAATGTTATTTGGAGTACAAATAAAATCTTGTTTGTTTTTACATGCTTCCTCATTTGAGTCGGAACTACATGCCTGATACACCATACAATCCTCATATGGAATAGAACCATACTCGTGAATAGCCTTATATGTAGCTAAGTGGTCGCCCCCGTTACAAGAACCACCCATCTGACAATTCAATATGAATTGAATACTCAAATTTATATCAGGCCACGCAGCTTTTCGCATTATCTTTATTCTATCTGCTAAAGAGCTAACACTACCATGCGCCCAGCAGCTACCGCAATATACGGGTATATGTTGATTCAGACTTTTCGTTAAATAATTCACACCCTCTACGTTAGACCATGTAAATGATTGGGGTAATTCGGTATCCATACTATGCATTACTTGGTATGGCTCCATATCAACTGTAGGTACATATTCATTCATTCTTGCTGTAACACCAGCTATGAGAAATAAAAACGATAAAAACATTTTATATAGGTGTTTATTTTTATTTTCAAGTAAAGTAGAAAATTGATTTCTTTTGGTTTGTGTAAAATAAAAGAAATCAATATTACAAATGGCAATCGCTGAAGCAATTATTATATTTTTCGTTTTGGGAATGGTATTAGGACATATAGCATATACAGCACGTAGGTCATAAATTATTATTCAAACAGTGGTACGCTATATGCGTTTGTTTATTATTTTTATTTTCATGCTATAATACAATATGAAACCACAAAACGAACCTATTACAGATACTAATATAGTTGAACGTCATTTAGATAATAGTATAAATGAAAACCAAACTGATATCAATAACTCTATTTATAAACTCATTACATCTATACCTATCGTCGTTAGTCTTATCATCACATACATTATTGAGTATGTTCTCACTGTTATAAACATTATATATGGACCTATACATCGGCAGTATAATTTACTTACTACCCCTATAGAAAGTACGCATCTACAAATCGAATAGAAAGAATATCTACCAATATAGTAGAATTCAGCACATGGAAGAACCTACCAATATCTTTTACAAAATTTTTGAAATAATGAACCATTACGAGAACATATTAGACAATAGTTCATATGAAGGTGATGATAAATATACCGAAGGAGACGATTTCTTTGCTTTTTTGTTTAAAAATATGAAAAAACAAGAAGCAGCACACGAAAAAGCAGACAATACCGAACAAAATCCGGAGAAAGAACCGGAGCCTGTCCCAGATAAAGAGTCTGACCCCGAACCTGAGCCAGAAGTTGACATAAATCCGATTATCAAATCATATATTAAAAAATGTTACAGGAAAATTGTTCTGAAATGCCATCCCGATAAAAATAAATCAACGCATAATGCGGATAAGCTCTTCATTAAATGCCACGACTATTACGATAATGGGTTTTTAATTGGATTATTATACATTTTCTATTTATACAAGCTTTTGCCACCAGCACCATTAAATAATACATCTCCTACCGAACCTGATGATAATTCAAGCATTCTTATTGACCGAATATTTAAAGAAATACGAATGATACAGGATAAACTCACACAATATGATTCTCAAATGAAAACCCAAGCAGAATCGTCTTAAATATTCTCATAAAACAATATAATATTTTGGATTTATATATTATATTGTAAAAATGCCTTCAAAAGAACAAAAGAAACGCGATAAACGAGAACAAAATGAACTGAATAGAGTCGCCGAACATCAAAATTATATGGAAGAACTTGAATGGGAAAAAGGTACTGATACACGCGGGATTGAACGTAAACAGCAAAAAAGTGACAAGCAATATGAAAAATTACGACGTAAACAGGAACGACAAGAATTACTCGATGAAGAAGTATCAAAAAATTGAAGTTGATAACAACCATCATGTATAAGTAACATCAATAATACAATTATTAATATCCAACCCTATAACATGGAAAACGCTGTACCACAAGTCCTTTCTCCCGCAGAAAAATTGTATCAAAGTCATCTTATTAACGTAAAGAATTACCAACGCAGAAATCCAGAAAAAATGAAAGCAAAAGCTAAGCAATATATGAATAAGCTGAAGGAAGACCCAGAAAAATATGAAATATTCTTAGAGAAAAGGAGGGACTATTATAATAATGTTGTCAAACCTAAAAAAGAGAAAACACAAACACAAACACAAACACAAATTAAATAGTTTTACGCTGAAAATAAAATAAAATTACAAAAAAGAATTGGTTGAGAATTTTGAAAATGGACATAAAATAAATGTCCAAAATCAACTTTGCCGATATAGAATTATATTTGGAATTATTAAAATTACGTTTTACACCATATTGCTGTTATTTTCATTTTTTATTGTAAAAAGTTGTTACCATACAAAAATTAAGTATATTACGCTAAATTGACTTAGAAACTTTTATGTTAACATAATATAGCAACTTGTTAACATTTAGTAATCATTATGTTAACTGATAAATTGCCTGTAGTAAATTCTAAATATTTTTGTTCGAATTGTGACTATTATACTAACAAATCCAGTAGTTACAATAAGCACTTAACCACGCGCAAACACATCGAAGCAACTAACGAAAATGTTGCTACTGATACATTTGAATGTAATCTGTGTAATAAAGTGTATAAATCACGAGTCGGTTTATGGAAACACAAAAAGACATGTAAAGAAACGACTGGTTCACAATCCATTCCAACCAATATGTCAAGTATAATAGAAAATCCATCATTAGTTATAGAGTTGTTGAAGCAAAATCAAGAATTCAAAGACCTTATCTTAGAAGAACGTCGCGAATTTCAAAAGATAATTACCGACCAAAGCGCAAAAATGATGGAATTGGCGGGTAATATAGGTGGTAATAACCATCATAATAACAACACCACCAATACAAATAGCCATAATAAGTTCAATTTAAATGTTTTCCTCAACGAACAGTGTAAAGACGCAATAAGTTTGAAAGATTTTGTTAAAAACCTGGAAATATCCATGGAAGAGTTCATTGAAACTGGAGAAATCGGATTTGTTGACGGACTATCGCAGGTATTGATACAACGAATCAATGATATGGATATTCATGACCGACCTATTCACTGTACTGACTTAAAACGTGAGACAGTATATATCAAAGATGCGGATAAATGGGAAAAAGACGCAAATAAAGAGAAATTCAGGAAGGCAGTTAAGGGAGTTGCATATAAAAATGAACGAATGCGTCCAGTTTGGTATGCGGAAACGCCGAATGTTGACGTTCTTGGTTCGGAAAACTGTGAAAAGTTCTTCAAATACTCAGCTGCGGCATTAGGTGGATATGGAACGGAAGAAAATAGGGAATTTGAAAACAAAATAATGAAAAATGTTCTCAAAGAAGTTACTATTGATAAGCAAATGAAGATTGAATAATATTGTATATGATATAGATTACAATATTATCGTTTACATACTGTAAGCGGTTACAGTAGATTTTATTTTTCGTGTTTTACTTGATGTTTTATTAGGTGATATACTTTTTGCCTTCGTTTTGCATAGAGATGGTGATTTTCCTACGTACGTTTTCTTCATATAATAGTATTCTTCGTCTATTTTTTTACCTAAAAGAAACTCTTTAAAACCATATTTCTTATAATATTCCAATAAAAATTCGGGTTCCCCATGTTCGGGAGATTTTTCCACATATAAATATAATCCATTTACTTTTTTGTATTGGTTCATCAATGTAGTTCTGATATATTTATCTATTAAGTCCATTGTTTGGATAACTGGACTTGTTGTTTTTTCTAAAATACGCTTTGAACGACATACTTCATTCAACCATGGTTGTTGAGTTGGCAATACATCTTGTTGACTCATCTGAATAGTAGCAGACCCTCCATCTACAAATTCTTTATAATCAACAACTCCTTCTCTATATCCTAATGTTAAGGCTACTGCTACTGTTTTTTCTGTTGTTGCAGTAAACAAATCATACAAACGTTCGCTATTTTCATTGTTTTCGTTCTTATCTTTAAAACATATTTTTTGCATATTTGCCACTAAATCAGCCAGTTCATTCAACTTGATTCGTTCGGGTAAAAAATCACACTCGTATTCTGGTAAACACATCCTGGATGCGTTTTTTTTGGAACGATTAATAATGTATATTGCGGAATAATAGGTAGGATTACTCATTTATATAGTATTAGACAAAAAAGAATTAGTTGAGAACTTTGAAAATACACCAAAGTCACATTATCACAATAAAGGTGTACAAATGTTTATTTGATAATGTTTGAAGATAAAACTAATTCCATTTGTATATAATATATATACAAATGGAAGTAAAAAAGGGCAAATATACATTTTTTATAACTAATAATATTGAAACATGGAATGGTGTCATAACAGGAATTAATTATAAAATCGGTGGAAATATCCGCGATTGTGTTAATATTTCGGTTCAATTTGATAACAATGTGGCAGTGTCGGCTTCTATTCCACACGCAATGTATGACGAAGAATGCTCTCTTTATGAGCCACTTGGTAGAGGTGAAGGTTCTATTATTATGATAAAAACACTTTTAATGCATATTAAAAGTTTGCATCCAGAACTGAAAAAAATTAGATTTGATGATATGTCTTCAATTGAATGCGCTACTGACGAAGACCTGGAAAAAAATCGGTCAAGACCAATCAAAAAAGGAACAAATTTAGTTCCAATGCCATTATACTATTTATCAATCGCATACAATGGTGAATCTTGGTATGAAAAATATTTTCGGGCGGTTCAAGAAGATACTACAAAACAAAATGCTTACCGCGCTCGTGTTAATAAAATGTTAAATGATATAACTGAAAAACCAACAGAATATATTGATTTTCTTAAAATTACAAAAGTCCCAATGAATATTCGTGTGGAACTTGAAAACTTTTACACAAACTCTAAAACTTATTCGGAGTTCTTTCATTTAATCCCAAAACAAGACAGATGCCGTCTTTTAAGACCATGGATAAAAGAGTTTATGAACTATTATTTGAAGGGAGTATTTTCAAACTTTGATTGGGAAATACAACTCTCAAATATTAGAGGCGGCTCTTTATCAAAAACAAGAAAAAAACAACATAAAAGTGAAAAAAAATATTATTGTCCTAACGGTTTCAACCGAAATATGAATTATCTGAAAGACATCGGTGCAAATATACTGTGAAAAATCGGCGTTTGAAAATGAATACCAGTTATAAGAATATTAAAAAGATATGATATAATTTAAATAATTTTACGCTAAATAATTAAAACAAGTAAAATAAGTACGAAAAAGAATTGGCTAAGAATTTTGAAAATGGACATAAAATAAATGTCCAAAACCAACTTTGCCGAGATAGACTTATTTTCGGAATTGTTGAAAATGGTATTTTAGACCATAATGCTGGTATTTCCATTTTTTATTGTAAAAATTTATTACCATAAAAAATTAAGTATATTATTCGGGTAATGATTTAGAGAAAAATATGTAATCATAGTATAGATTCAAAAAGATGACAATAAATTCTCAAAATTCTTCATTAAAATATAATTGTGAAAGTTGTTACTATTCTACTAATAGTAAAGGTGATTTTAATAAACATATTTTATCTGCAAAACATACAAAGATGACAAAAGGTGACATTGAATCGACCAAAATTCATAGTTGCACATGTGGCAAAGAATTCAAATATCGTCAAGGGTTATCAAGACATCGAAAGAATTGTACTCATAACTCAACACAAGAAAGTACAGATACGGATAAAGACGACAAGTACGATATGTTATCAACCACAATAATGATGTTAGTCAATGAAAACCGTGAATTCAAGCAATTGTTGGTAGACCAGAACGCAAAGATGATGGAAATGGCAGGAAATATGGGCGGACATAACCACCATAATACCAATACTACCAATACAAACAGTCATAATAAGTTCAATTTAAATGTTTTCCTGAACGAGCAATGTAAAGATGCGATGACGTTAAAAGATTTCGTAAAAAACATGGAAATCTCCATGGAAGAGTTCATAGAAACTGGCGAAATCGGGTTTGTTGATGGATTATCACAAGTATTGATTCAACGAATCGGTGATATGGATATTCATGACCGACCTATTCATTGTACGGACCTGAAACGAGAGACAGTTTATGTAAAAGACGCTGAAAAGTGGGAAAAAGACACCAACCAGGAGAAGTTCAGGAAGGCAATTAAGGGAGTAGCCTATAAAAATGAACGAATGCGTCCAAAATGGTATGCTGAAACCCCCAATGTGGATATTCTCGGTTCGGAAAACTGTGAAAAATTCTTCAAATACTCGGCGGCTGCATTAGGTGGATTTGGAACAGAGGAAAATCGTGTATTTGAAAACAAAATAATGAAAAATGTCATGAAAGAAGTGACTATAGATAAGCAAATGAAAATCGAGTAAATTAGAATACGAAAAGAATATGAAAATCAAAATAAAATTGATAACCCAATTAACAATGAACTATTAGTAACGACCATTGTTAATTATGAATTACTATGACACACTCTGTAATTGTAGCCAATATATAAATAAGGAAAATATAAAAAACATATTCAACTTCTGTATTACGAATTTCGGCATATATTTATTATGGGTAGTCATGCATTATGTAGCATCACATATGTATGTGTATTGGTGTGTTCCAGCTACATTAATTGGTATACTTATGTCCCCGTTTTTAGTACCAGCCCCTCATTGTTATGGACTACGATGGGCTATTTATCATGGTGGAAACAGTATTATAGCAATGTGGACGATGATAGGTATTTGGCTACTCGGCCGTATATTACCATTAAAATCGGAATAACATACAAAATTGAAACATAAAAAATAACACATTTGAAACCAAACAACTAACATGATACCAATAGAATCAGACAATCTAATCAATAATAACACATATTATATCGAATCGCATGGTCCAACTGGACTTATAGCCAAACTGCGTGGGGTATTCTCCAAGGATGGAGAAAATTTACATCGTTTCGACAATGTCATCCAATATAAAGATGGAAACCAAATAAATATCGGTTGGTTCCATGCTCCAACCGTATTAAGTTCGGATGGAAAACCGAATTATTATTGGAAATACTTTATCCCATGCGATACACATAGTAAGAAAAAAGTAAAAAAAATGGATACTGAGATATTATTAAACAAAATGCTTTTACTTCGCCAAGCATATAGTCGACGAATAGGTGACCCAAGTACAATTATGGGTATGACGCATATGAGATTTGGATTATAATATTACAAATAACACTATATATTCACCTTTTTTTATGTATATATTATAACGGTCAGATGCCAAAAACAAAGAAGCTTAAAAAAACAAAGAAGCTTAAAAAAACGAAGAAAGGTAAAAAGAGAAGTAGAACAAACAAAACACAAATAGGTGGTAATTTGAATACAAAGTTTATGGACGCAATAATAGAAGATGATTTACCTTATATAAAAGAAAATATAATGAACGTCACAGACCTTAGTTTTGAAAATAGTAGCGGAGATACCCCTTTAGATATTGCGATAGCTAAGTACAATGATTTAAAAACGACTGAATTTATGGGCGATGATGAAAGAGAAATTGAATTGTATAGTATTCGTACTCAAATTATAAGAACATTATTAAAAAATGGTGCTAATGGTGAGAACATAGAAATACCAGGAATTAACTTTAATAAAGCCGATCTTCAAAATGTGAAATTAAAAGGTGCCAATCTATCCGGTGCTACTTTAGAATATGCTAATTTAGATGGTTCTAATTTAGAGAATGCGAATTTAAGCAACACAGACTTTCAGGATGCCACTATTAGAAACGCAAATTTAACAAAAACCAGATTTAATGGCGCTAACTTGGATGGTACAAATATAAACGGCTCAACTACAACTGGAACTGATTTTACGGGTACAATGTTAGACATGCAAACACCAAGTACTGTGTTCCGTACAACAACGGATTTACCGCAAACTCCGAATAGAGTGTTCCGTACAACAACAGATTTACCGCAAACCCCTGAAAATTCAGTTCTTGATGAAAGTGAGATTAGTATAATTGAAACTGACCCTAACGAATCAAACACTATAGGTAATCTGGGTGATATTGAAGAATCTTTTGATATACCAGAAACATCGCCAGGACCATTACCAAATACGATTAACGATGATTGGTTATTAGGTTTAATGGGTTCAGCTAATCAAGACGACACACAATCAAATAATGAAAATGAGCTATGGAATCGTATGGAAACCGTAAATAGAGAAACAGAACAAGAACGAAACGAAAGATTAAAGCGTGAACGAAATGAAAAAAAACAAAATTATCTCCAACGTCCCGAAATAACATTAACTATAAATAATACAAATCCTTTCGAGAGATTAGGATTATCCGGTTATCATGCGCTTGAAATGGAAGATATTAGTTTTTGTGATTATATTACCGAAAAACAAGACAATGTAATTTTTATTTACGACCAACAAGTAGGAGTGCTTGATAAACCAACTATTAGAAAACTCATTACATCTGAAATCTTGGATGAAACCTATATAGTGTATGAATGTAGAGAATTATCCGAAGCATTTGTACCACACGAAGAGAACATTATTAGTGGACCTATGTTAAACATGCGTATATTAGCTATAAATGGATTAATGATACCATTGAATGAATTGGATGAGGTTGTTAATGGAGAACATCAAATATTTGTTATAGAAACAGGAAATGATAAACCAACGATTCCGATTGCGTCATTACCAACACGGTTGGCAATGGGTGATAACGAAAGCGGGCAAGCGGTTGTTAGTGCGAACCACTGTCAAGCAGAAGTATCTATTAAGGTAGGTAATTTGAGTTATATTGAGAACCGAGTATTATTGGACCAATGCTCTATACTTGGTAGAGGTAAAATCCAGAAAACACGTCATAATAAAAAGAAGACAAAACGCGTAAGACAGAATAAGTCAAAACGTTCCCGTAAAAACAAGAAGAAGAAGAATAAATCATTGAATAAATAAAACAATAATCACATTTCCAAAGTAATATTGAGAACATTGACATAAAAATACACATATATATAGAATATACAGTTCTATATGTACGAAATAGTTGTAGCATGTAATCAACAAATGGTAATTGGAAAGGATAATACAATACCTTGGAAAATAAAAGAGGATTTGAAAATGTTTCAGAAACTTACTACCAATCATATTGTAGTAATGGGACGTAAAACTTACGAATCCCTGCCAATAAAACCATTAAAAAACCGATATAATATCGTTTTAACATCAAATCCTGATAAATATGTAAGTAAACATGAGAACCTTGCGTTTACAAATATGGAAAATGTGTCAAATATCATCGAAAATCAAACCAAAAAATGGGGAGAACAAGTATTCATTATAGGTGGAAGTGATATATATCGCCATTTTTTAGATAAATGTAGTAAGTTGCATATTACGGTAGTGGATAAAGAAATAGACGGAGATACATTTTTTCCATGTACGTTAAATGAGATAACGAAAAAATACGGATTCGAACTAATAAAGTCAGGTAATAAAGTACTGTCGGAAACGGATATGGTGATGTTTCAGTATCACACATATTCACGCTGAAAAATGTAAAATTGATATATTATATAACATATATAACATATCAAACAATACAACCATGAATGAAGTCAGAATAACAACGTATCCCCATAATAGATTACCATATGAGTTACAGAGGTATACTTACTCGTTTATTTATCCAGACGTAAGATTAGCATGTGGATTTCCTGACGATAAGTCTATTTATGATTTACTATCTGAATTAGTAAAAACATATACATTATTTTCAACGGGTACAGTAGAACTACTGAGTAATATATTTTATAAATACTTCCCAAGTAAGACAGTTTATCAACAATCTGAAAATGAATTAATTGTAAAGTATCTATATCGTGTATTTGATAAGGATGAACGAGGAAGACATATGCATTGGTATGAAGAAACTGGGGATACAGACTATAATGGCTTTATAAACGAGCTATATGAAAAAATTATATATCAAAAAAACAATACAAGTGATACAAATTTAATGTATAAAATGATGGCAAGTTATCAGTATCATTTAACACACTCGGATGAATATTACGATATGATTATGAATGCAAGCGAATATTAGAATATATGCGTAATTAGATTTGTATAATTTGTATATTTTTTTGTCCCAAAAAATAGGGAACTAACTCATCATTCCGATAATTATTAATGTATCGTATCTCGCTAATTCCCGAAGCAATCAACAACCGACAACAAATAAGACATGGGTAGTGTGTAATATAGACGACACTTTGGTCGCTCGATACTCCTCGCTTAGCGCAATCACACAATGCGTTTTGTTCTGCGTGGAGAGTAGCCTGTTCGTGATCGTCTCGGACTATACTTTTATGGACGCATCCGGGTAAAAACCCATTATAACCTTGACTAATAATTCTGTTTTCTTTTACTAATAAACATCCTACTTTTAATCGTTCGCATGGAGAACGTTTTGAAGTAACTTGAACTATTTCTTTAAAATATGTATCCCAATCAGGTCTTGACATTGTTGTAATAATATACACACAATTTTTTATATCGGTTGAGAACATAGTTGACTAATACCCTCTTCAAAGGTCATATGAATATTCCATCCCAGTTGTTTTACTTTTTGGTTGCTTATATAATAACGTTGGTCGTTAAATGGACGGTCTTCAATGTAAGTTATCCATTCATCATAGTCATCGGTATCTTTTATTTTTTTAATCAGCATCTTAGCAACGTCTAATACACTGTATTCCATCTTATCGTCACATCCAATGTTATAAATTTCTCCAATAACCCCCTTTTCCAATATAGTTTCAAACGCTCGTACAGTGTCTTCGGTATGTAAAAATGCTCGTACTGCACTTCCATCACCTTGTATAGTCACCTGTTTATCATTCTGGAGTAATTGTATAAATCGCGGAATTAACTTTTCCGGATATTGATTTGGACCGTATACATTATTACCACGGGTAATAACAATCGGCATATTATAAGAATGATTGTAAGATTGAGCTATTAATTCTGCGGACGCTTTGGTAGCTGCATATGGATTTGTAGGACACAAAATAGAGTGTTCTGTTTTATGCGATTCGTCGATAGTATTCATAGATTCGCCATAGACTTCATCGGTTGAAACATGGATAAACTTGGTTAGTTTACCATATTTCCTACAGCATTCCAATAAAACATGTGTTCCTAATATATTATCTCTTGTGAATTGGAGGGAATCTTCAAATGAGTTTTGAACGTGTGATTGAGCGGCAAAATGGATAACTTGTTCTATTTTATGTGAAGGCAATATGTGTGTTATTAAATCTTCGGAACATACATTTCCCTTTACAAAGGTATAATAATCACTATTTCGTATATACTCGTCTACATTTTCTTCGTTCGCACAATAATACATAGCATCAACATTGATTATATTATATTTATTTGTTTTTGCTATATGATTTATAAAATTAGATGCGATAAAACCACATCCACCAGTTACTAATAGATTTATACGAGAAGACATATGTAGTTACATAAAACGAATTGTTTATATTTCTATCAATCAATATCATATTGTTGAGAACAATGATAAGATTTCTATTTTATTTTGTTATATTGTAAAATTGATTTAAACCCAGTTGGTCTTATATATGTATATAACTAAAATGGGTAAATACGATTGTCCTCGTTGCGGAAAAGCATTCAAGCAAAAGTCGCATTTTGAAACTCATAAAAAAAGAAAAACCCCCTGTGAAAATACAATGGAGAAAATGAAAGAAATGGTGGAAAAGGCAGTTGAAGAAAGGATGAATAACATGCATCCTGTTGAAAATACATTTCAACCGGTATCTACAGATGAGCCTGTTAATGAAATGGAAACAACTACACCAGATATTATGACCGTATTAAATACTACATTGGAAACAAAGAGTTACAATGATATCGCAAAATACGTAAATGTAGCCACCGGAACAGTGAAACGTTGGAAGGAATTAAATTCCGTTCCTTCGTCTTACCAATTTGATTTATTTAAAATGAATAATATTCCTATTGATTATGCCAAATTTTCATATAAAGATAAGGATCAGTTTTATACTCCAACCGAAACCGCAAAGAAATGTTTTGACGTATTTCAAGAATTCCTGACAAAAATGGGTGAAAGTGATACAGAATATACATATATTGAACCTTCCGCAGGTGATGGTAGTTTCTTGAAAGTTCTTCCAAAAGATAGAACATTAGCATTGGATATAGAACCTAAAATTGAGAACATTGTCACACAAGATTATCTTTCATGGGTTCCTTCTGATAATAACAAAAAATATATTGTATTTGGTAATCCACCCTTTGGTCTAAGGGGACAATTGGCATTAAAATTCATAAATCATTCCGCATCGTTTGCTGATTATGTATGTTTTATCTTACCGCAACTGTTTGAAAGCGATGGGAAAGGGGTTCCCAGAAAGAGGGTAGAAGGGTTTAATTTGGTCCATTCTGAAAAATTAGATACGAGTTTCTATGAACCTACCAAAAAGGAAGTCAAAGTAAATTGTATATTTCAAATATGGTCTAAAAAACATACATCAGATAAATATACCATTCAAAAAACAGATAATGATGTAGTTAAAATTTATTCGTTATCTGACGGTGGAACTCCATCAACCACCAGAAACAAAAAGATGTTTTATGATTGTGATATATATATACCTTCCACGTGTTTTGGAAAGGATAATATGACCTATTATACTACATTTGACAAATTACCACGCAGAAGAGGTTATGGAATCGTCTTCAATAAAGATAAAAAAACAAATATACAAAAGTTCAAAAATATAGTTTGGAGTGACGTCGCCTTTTTATCAACAAATTCAGCCTATAACATACGTACTTCGCAAATTATCGAACAATTCGTTTAATAAAGTCCCCAATAGTTTCAAATTGCGTATCTTCTGTTATTTTTATTGTATGCCCGTTTAAAATTGCTTGTTCGTTTAACTTAGGTGTCGTATCTAATTTAAACGCCCCCGATTTTTTTCTCCAACAAAATGAGCGTGTTGGGAAATACGGTTCACAACGAACACAGTTTTTATATTGTTCTTCCGTAAAATTCGGGAATATAGTCATATATACACATACTGGGTCTACATCAATAAACGCCATATAGTCAGCATGCCATGGGAATTCGCCCAATTCATGTTGAAAACTCGTGTTACTACCCCCACGATGAGCGGTCTTAATTTCTACTGTTTTACCATTTATAATGCCATCACCTGCGCCACCACCTAACATTTTTGTCTTTGTACCATCAATTTCTGAGTCAATTTGTTGAAATTCGCATATTTTGCCAAGAAATATCTCACCAACATTACCAATATTATTTGACTGGAGGTTAGGTAGAGATTTAAAGATACTATTTTTCCATATATCTACACGACTTTCCTTTTCTTTTTGTTCGTTAATAATGTTTATAAGTGTGTTTGTAGGTGTATTTACATTTTTCGAATCTGATTGACTGTTAATAACGGTCTCAATCGAATTCGTTATGGGTCCAATCCTACCTAAAATTGATTTATTGGCTGATAATTGTGCTAATCTAAGCATTGTGTAATATATTGATTGAAATAACCAGTAAATAGTTATTTCAATTTTACAGTATGTGTAAATGTTCTCCGATTGAAGTTACATATATAGATTCATAATTAACCGCAAACCCCAAGTCTTCCAGAATACCAAGTGTGATGGGTGTAAAATAGTTATGTCTATTGATAAACCCAGTCATAATTTCGTTCGTTATAACTGGATAATGGACGTCATTTATGTATCGTTTTTCGGGCTTGTATTCGTCGTCTTTACCTTCTTCTAAGTGAGTTCTCGCCGTGCCTTCTTCAAAATCATTTTCTATAGGTAAATATCCAATATTATCAACATTCATTTCATTTTCACGGAGAACATTTTTATATTGTGCTACACCTTGTTTTCCGGTGTATACATTGGGTGGGGTGTCATGTTCTCCGCGAATGTAAATGAAC
>Ga0222632_1000478_pt1 | contig 20861 bp, 10 predicted proteins | sample AntAcemetageno46_FD_179828 | JGI IMG/M metagenome (GOLD analysis project Ga0222632, IMG submission 179828) | Saline water microbial communities from Ace Lake, Antarctica - #46 | ecosystem: Environmental > Aquatic > Non-marine Saline and Alkaline > Saline | place: Antarctica: Ace Lake | collected...
AGATACCGTAAACACCGCTAGCCGCATGGAATCTTCAGGTGGTGTTGGTGAGGTTAATATCAGCCAAGCGACTTACGAATTGCTGAAATCAGATCCCGATTTTGCTTTTGAAAGCCGCGGGAAGATTGAAGCGAAAGGCAAAGGAGAAATGGAGATGTACTTCGTGGAACGCATATAGCCGAAAACACGATTGATGCTCTCCAAGCAATAGGTTACTTTAAATTTGAGACAAATGAAAAAAGTCCTTCCAATAGTATTTTCTCTACTTATTAGTCAGTCCTTGTTTGCACAGCAGAACAACGATAGTTTATATGCGCTTTGGAGAAATACTGCCCTTGATAATCAAACCCGAATTGACGCCTGGACCAATCTGACTGTAGAAGTTGAGACTATAGGCGAATTAGGTGGTTTGCTAGATGAAATGATAGGTGAATTTGAACAAGGTAATGCGCAATTTGAACCTTACGCAACCCTTTCAAATGGGTACATGAATACCTACGTTGCTGAAAGTCCAGCGGAAGCAGCAAAGTATTATCTGCAGCTAGCTCGGAGTAACGATGATGGTATTGCTGCAATGGGGAATATTATGCTGGCTAAACAACTAGATGACCAAAAGGCTAGAATTTATCTTGATACCGTTTTACAATTTATTTTCTCTAGAGACCCAAGCCATCTGCCTATGATACCTTTGATTGGAGACATGGCTGAAACGGCTTTTGGTCTCTATTTGAACATCACAGAATTCGATGCCGATCTAGAAATTGCCTTTTATCAAAAAATAGCGGATTACTATGGAAGTTACAAAGGAAAAGAACAAAACCAAATTTCAATATTACAAGATGCAGGAAATAAAATTTGGAGGAGATATAAGCTAGAAGAAGCTTCAATTTCGTTCTTCAAACAGGCGGTGCATTTGATTGATGCATCACAGGAATACCTAGAAAGGAAAGAGATGATTTTGCAGCATATTAATGCCATACAGCAAGGAAGCTCTATGCGTATTTCTGCGGCAAAGGCCTCTGTACAACGTATGCCCTGTATTCAGCCCGAGCCACAGCCGTTAAACATAGTTTCTACCGAGCTATATGGGACTACGGAATATGATTTGAAAATAGTAGGGTCTGTAACGGGATTTGGAGGTGACACAGCCAGTATTGACAAGTTTTTGCCTCCTGGTCTTGTGCAGGCTGAAATTGACACCACTATTGCTGGTGTTCCTGAAAGGAGAGCTGCTAAGCCAGGATTATTTGCAGAGATAGGTTACTTGAATATTCGCAGAATAAACGAAACACAAGGATTACCCGAAGAGGTTTCAAGTATGGCGCAAGATTCAAAGGGGAACTTCTGGTTTATTTCCATTAACCATGTCTTCCGTTACGATGGCAAATATTTCTACATCTATGGTCCCAATCAAGGCTTCACCGATCCCATGCATCAATCTTTGCTGATTGATGATGAAGATAACCTTTGGATAGCCAGTGAGAATGCCCTGTTTAAATTCGATGGTAGCAACATTCTGCGGTACCAGAATCTTAATTCAAATCAGGTGTTCAAAGATTTGGAAGGAGATATTTGGGTGAGTTGCGCCTCAAGAAGTGCTGGAATAAAGAAAATAAAGGACGATAAAATTTACACTTATAACCTTCCACAAGGTGTGCCATATAGGATTATGGGAATGAAGCAAACCCAAGATGGCGCCTATTGGTTCTCAACTGATAATGATGGACTATATCGAATGGATGAGGAGTCTATTGTGCACTTTATGCCAAAATATGGCTTGGCAGGGTGGATGCCTAGTGTCATTTATGAAGACGCTGACGGATCTATTTGGTTCGTCTGTTATAATCGTTTACAGGGCAAAAAAGGTATTTATCAATTAAAAGGGAGTACCCTTTACGAGTGGGGTAATGACATCGGTATGTCCGACCCAATAATAATATTTGACAGCAAGAATAATCTCTGGATTGGTAACAATACGTATTTGCTAAAATATAACGGTGCCACTACCAATTGCTATAGAGAAGAGGATGGTCATTTTATCGGCCGTGTTTACGGAATGTTAGAGGATAATGCCAATCGAATTTGGATGGTTACCGTTAAGGGCCTCGTTATATTCGATGATAATGGGTTTGGCGGGCTACCCAAAACGAAAGAATCTGTGGAATACATTACTACAGGGAAAAATGAGCATTGGGTCTGTTCGCTTGGTCAGTTGCCGGCCCATTATGATAATGGGGTTAAAGAAACCTATGCGTTTCCAAATGAAGATGGGCTAAGAATTGCATGTCAATTTGCCGATTCAAAAGGGAATATGTGGTTTGGTACTTGGGGCAATGGGTTTTATAAGTACGATGGAAAATTCCTTTATCACTATGATGGAGATTGTGGCATTTCCAACGCATGGATAACCCACATTGAAGAGGACCTTGAAGGATATCTCTGGTTTGGCACTTTTGGAGGTGGAATAATGAAATTTGATGGAGACACCTTTGATATTTACGATTATAACTCATCTGGTTTTAAAGACGGTTCGAGCCTAATTGCTCCAAGTCTTTATACTGTACATACTTCAAATGACACCTCTATATGGGTTGCCTCAGATAAAGGCGTGTGTCATCTTAAAGATGATAACTATACTTTTTATAGAACAAGTGATGGGTTGGAAGCTAAGTTTGGCATTCAGTTTAGCGATGCCGCTGCTGGGGGAGTTTGGCTTTCAGACTTAACAGGCCTTATCCATATTAAGGAAGGGCTTGTGGAGAATATTTCTCAGAAAGAAAACCATTCCATTAAAATAAATGGTGGTACGCTGACAGATATTCATGGAAACCTTTGGGTTAATGGAGATAATTCTATTGGAGTAAGAACCGCGGATGGCGAATTTATCGAATACGATAGAGAAGATGGACTCCGTTGCAAACTGAGTGTTTTCAACATAGACAGTTCCGGACTTGTTTGGTTCGGAGGACATCCTGGAGGTTCGTTTGACCCACAAAAACTACTGGCTGAAGACAGAAGTTTGAAGCCAACAATTGAATTATACACGCTTAAGTTGTTCGGCGCCTTAGTCAATTACAGACAATTGGCTTTAGGAATTAAGGATAGCAACACATCCATTAAAAATGAGCGTGACTTTAGAAAGATCAGCTTTGCAGGAGTAAACGCTTTTAAAAATTACCCGAATGAACTTGTGCTTCCGTACAACATTAACGAATTGACCTTTGAGTATAGCGGTTACGATTGGCGTGCTCAAAGCAAGCTGAAATACAGCTATCGCTTAATTGGAGGAAATGACATATGGTCGGAGCCAGGGGTAGATTATGAAGCCAAGTTTACTAACCTAAGTTATGGTGATTATACGTTTGAAGTGAAGGTTCAAAATCGTTACGGAGTTTCGAGCGACCCAATTCAGTATTCGTTTTCCATTAGCCCACCTTGGTGGCATACGTGGTGGGCACGGGGCCTGTATGCAGTTATTGCAATTCTTTTAGTGCTTCGCTATATCAATTGGCGAACTGCGGCACTGAAAGAACGACAAAAAGAGCTGGAAACGGAAGTAGCATTAGCTACGGCCGATATTAGAAAGAAAAAGGAGCAGATTGAAAAAGAAAAAGACCGTTCTGATGAGTTGCTTTTAAATATTTTGCCAGCTGAAGTTGCAGAAGAACTAAAGGATAAAGGAACGGCTGACGCCAAGCTCATTAACCATGTAACCGTGCTGTTTACCGACTTTAAAGGCTTTACCGCCATGAGTGAGAAGTTGACTCCAAAAGAACTTGTCAAGGACCTTCACGAATGCTTCTCTCTTTTCGATAAGATCTGTGAGAAGAATGGCATTGAGAAGATAAAGACTATTGGCGATGCTTATATGGCTGCTGGTGGTTTGCCCTCCCCAAATAATACGCATTCAAAAGATGTGGCGCAGGCTGCCTTAGAAATGGCGGCGGTTGTGGAGAAAGGCAAAGCAGATAAAATAGCGAAGAACCTACCGTTTTTTGAAGTAAGAATTGGAATTCACACCGGCCCTGTTGTAGCTGGTATTGTAGGCATAAAAAAATACAGCTACGATATTTGGGGAGATACCGTAAACACCGCCAGCCGCATGGAATCTTCAGGTGGTGTTGGTCAGGTTAATATCAGCCAAGCGACTTACGAATTGCTGAAATCAGATCCCGATTTTGCTTTTGAAAGCCGTGGTAAGATTGAAGCAAAGGGCAAGGGTGAAATGGAGATGTACTTTGTTTCAGTGAAAAGTGAAAAGTGAAAAGTGAAGAGTGAAAAGTGAAAAGTGAAAAGTGAAGAGTGAAAAGTGAAGAGTGGAAAGTGAAGAGTGAAGAGTGAAGAGTGAAAAGTGAAGAGTGAAGAGTGGAAAGTGAAAAGTGAAAAGTGGAAAGTGAAGAGTGAAAAGTGAAGAGTGGAGAGTGAAGAGTGAAAAGTTAAGAGTGAAGAGTGGAAAGTGAAAAGTTAAGAGTGAAGAGTGGAAAGTGAAAAGTTAAGAGTGAAGAGTGAAGAGTGGAAAGTGAAAAGTGAAGAGTGAAGAGTGAAGAGTGGAAAGTGGAAAGTGAAGTGTGGAAAGAGCACATTTCTGGGACAAATTCTTCTACTATAGACGCTTTTTGAACTGAACTAAGTTGCAATCTACCACTTGGGCTCAATCGTGCATTCTTGATTAATTCTTCTACCATTTTGTCCTTGTTTTAAGGCTACAGACGGGTCCAACTATTCAAGCGGTTAAGAACAAATCGAAACGATCTATATCTTACCAGATAACAAATACTGGATAGTCTATGAACAAGGAATCAGAGTGTCTTCTGCCTATGGGGAATCTAGGATGTATACAGACTTGATTTCAATTCCAAGAAGTGGTGTATAAGTCCAGCTGATTTATAAACTCAGCCACCCTTGGCACTATAAAGAGGAGGACAGAGAAAGATGAGAACGGGGATGTGTGGGGGACAGTAAATCATATTTGTTGTGTATTGCTTGCAACTCCAATAATCAGACTTTGAACTATGAGTTCAGTAACAATCTACCTTGCTGTTATAATGCTATTGATTCTAGCTAGACGTACTCTGGAACATATAGATATATCGCTGTAGCATTTTGTGTATCAATAGGAGAATCGAGTAGGAAGAAAAGGGGGATATACACAAAAACGGACTACAAACTATATCCATGAAAGAGCTCTATAAAGCCTGCATATAGGCCGGGCTCCTTGCCATATATTTGTTAGTTTATACATCATAAAATGAAGAGCATGAAATTAATTTTAGCTAACCTTATCATTGCACTTTTCATCATTTCATGCTCTTCGCCAAAGAAAAAAGATAATATACTTATTGTAAACCAACGCGCAGAGTTTGAAGCTCAAGAAGCAATTTGGTTGATATGGCCATCTACGAATCATAAAGAAGAAGAATCAGTTCAAGCTGTTACGCTCGCAATTATTGAAGCCTTAATGAATGACATATCCATAGTAGTAACATATAAGAGCGAAGATCTACTAAACGAAGCAAAGCAAACAGTAGAAGAACGCTTTGGAGAACAGCAAAAAATTCAATTTTTGGAAATTCCATCTTTTGAAATTTGGGCGAGAGATATGGGGCCAATATTTGTTGAAACAAATGAGAACACCTTGGCCATTGCAGACTTTAATTTCAATTCTTGGGGTTACTCGGATACTGTAGACATCGATACCAAAACAGAAGAAATGTATGATGTAAGAGTAGCTGAACATTTCAATTTGCGTGTGATTTCGAGTTCAATGATTAGTGAAGGTGGAAATAGAGAAGTAAACGGAAAAGGGACATTGATAACCACCGAGTCAGTTGAAATGGGCAGAAACCCGAGCATGAGCAAGAAGGAGATGGAAGCTGAATATGCACGACTTTTAGGTGTAAAAAAAACCATATGGTTGAAACAAGGCTTAGTTGAAGACAATCACACCTTCCTCGGGCCTGTTGCAACTAGAGACGGAACAAAAGCGTATACAGTAGTTACTACAAATGGTCATATTGATGAATTCGCTCGTTTTGTAAATGATTCCACCCTCCTTCTGGCACAAATTGATAGTACAGAATTTGACGATCCAATTGCATTTGAAAATCATAATCGGATTGAAGAAAATTACCAGATATTATCCAGAGCGACTGATCAAGATGACAATCCATTTACGATTATTCGAATGCCGCTTCCAGGAACTATTTTTTCGACTTTGAGTTCAGGTGATTATGTTTATGAATACATCAAAACACTTGATTATAAAGATGGAAGTATTTTCCCCGCTGGAGATACTGTAAAGGTTATGGCAGCATTTAGTTATCTCAACTTTATTATAACAGGCAAGGTGGTGGTTGGTCAAACTTGTTGGAGAGAAGGAATGCCTAATGCATTGAAAGAAAAAGATAAAAAGGCTGAGCAAATATTGCAATCTGTTTTTCCTAATCGAAAAATTGTAATGATTGATGCTCTAGCTGTTAATTTGGGCGGGGGCGGAATACATTGCATTAGTATGAACCAGCCTACATTATCAAACAACTAGGTTTTAAAAACAAACGATGTACAGCTCTATGTAGAAATGCATCGAAACGTATTTTATACTGGCTATTAGACATAAGATAAAAAATGAGTCTTCTGCGAAATGTATCCAATCTACTGTGATAAGTATACAACTGTCTAAGCCAAAAGATTAAAATTTGAACTATTCGTGAAAAATAAAGAGTTCAATGAAAAAAAGATACTCCTAACAAGTTTCGAAAGCTCATTACATACCTTTAGTATAAAGGGTATTGAATAAATAAATATTTAGAATGAAAAACTTTTATCTACAATTCGGAGGGAAAATAACGGAAGAGATCGAAGATCAATATGAAAAATCAGAAAACTGGATTGACGGGAAATTCCAAAATTTGGAAAAAACGGAAATGGATATCTCTATCAGAAAGATACCGGTAGTAATCTATAAACAACTGACCCAGCAAGGTCAGAATCCCAAAACGAACTTACCTATTATTCCTTTTGATAAAGCTGCGTTTTTAGCACCAACTGAGAAAGCAAAATTTATCTGGTATGGGCACTCTGTTGTATTGATGCGTTTGAATGGCAAGACGCTATTAATTGATCCAATGTTGGGTTCGGATACAACGCCAATTGCTCCTTTTGATAATAAACGTTTTTCCAAAAACAGTCTTGATCTAATTGATGACTTTCCTGAAATAGACCTTATTTTATTGACACATGATCATTACGACCACTTGGATTATGATAGTATTCAAAGGCTAAAACATAAAACGAAAAAGTATTTTGTTGCCTTGGGTTTGAAGCGACATCTTGTTCGATGGGGAGTTGATGCCGATTTAATTACGGAGTTTGACTGGTGGAATGATGCAATGTTTGAAGATATTCAAATTACGTTTACGCCAACCCGCCATTTTTCAGGACGTGGTTTCTCAGATAGAGCCAAATGTCTTTGGGGAGGTTGGGTATTTAAAACTGAAAAAGAAAATATCTGGTTTAGTGGTGACAGTGGCTACGGCACACATTTTAAGTCAGTAGGGGAGCGATTGGGACCATTTGATTTTGCCTTTATGGAATGTGGCCAGTATAATAATGACTGGCGATCAATCCATATGTTTCCTGACGAAAGCGTACAAGCTGCATTAGATGCTCAAGTAAAGAAAGCTATGCCTGTTCATTGGTCGGGTTTCGCTCTTTCTTATCAACATAAATGGACGGAACCTGCGGACGAATTCGTGGCGTTTTCGAAAGAGAAAAAGTTGGATTATTTACTGCCGCCTTTAGGAAAACTATTTACATACTCCGATAGAATCCAAGATGAGTGGTGGCAAGAATAAGGGCTTGGAAAAAGAACAGAGTCAATATGAAGGGTTACTCTTTGATAGTAAGAGGATTTCATAGAATGTATTTGGCTTATACCCAGTGTATAATACGGTATATGACGATCACTCTTCTTCGTAATCTTGGAGACGATAGCATGAAACCTTAGCAGCAAGCCTACCTAAATGAGAGAATTACGGGTCATATAACTATAGACGAAGCGCGTTTTCCATAAGGAGAATTATATACTTTTGTGAGTTCAAGAGATCGAAAGAGCAAAAACAAGAAGCCTGCATGCATTTGCATTGCTCTTTACTGGAGTTTTTAGAGATGATGCGTTTTATGAGCTCAGTTTATTTCTTAAATATCATCCTACTTTCAACATCTTCTTCTATTCCCCAACGGGAATGTCTGATTTAACTGTCAACGATTTGGCAGCCAACTTTCAAGTTGAAGAAATCGCTTTTAAAGAGTATGTTCTAGACTCAGGAGTTTTATTCCTGAAGATAACACTGGGATAAAACGAATGATTTTCATTCAAATCATATTGACATTGCTCACAGCAGGAATATTCAAAGCTATACTAAAACTTAAAAATTAAGTTTTAGCAAGTCACTTCTTATTTTATAATTTAGCACCTTCCGATTAAGCTTGGGAATGCTCTTTATGCTTTGGAATGATAATTTGTTCTAGGCATAAATGTCATGCATTACTCTGTTAGGAATAAACTTTTATACGTTGTACTTTTTCGATCTCCTTTTACCTCAGGAATTCAAAATAAAAAAAATGAACCCCATTCATTCGAAAGCTTTAATTAGATCTACATTGATCGCTCTGTTTATCTTCTCAAGCTCTGTCTTATCAGGCATGGGAATGTCAGATTGGCGGGCGAAAACACCCTATGGTAATGAGATGAATTTTTACCTAGGCCAAACTTTTAATCTCCAGAATGGAAAACATCTCGACAATCTAGGTGAATGGTTTTTCTACAAAAAACACAGTATTGGAAAACTTGGAGAAACCAGATGGATAGGGGATGAAGGTTGGTTAGGTGACGCTTTAGGATACTTTGTAGCAAGTGAATTAAGCTCGAGAAAATGGACATTCAATAATCAGAAAGAATGGAATGCCTTTTTGAATAATAAAATCATTCAACCCTATGTAATCACACGTTGGTTTTATGGCGAATGGGCTGTCTTTAATGACCACATTTATTGGATTATGTTTTATGGGTTCTTTGTTTTCTGTTTTTCTATCTATTGTTGCTTTTCAAGTCCATTAAGGAATAAATACTGAATCTAAAAAGCCATAGGCTTAACCGCAATAGGTATTGCTGGACTAGTATTTTTAGAATGGATATGGAAACAATTCCCTAAACGCTTTTTTTGGATAAAACGGCACCGAATAATGCCAGAACAGAACGCGACATTAAGGCGGAATGACTCTGACTCGCCGACAATCGACCTTAGATGGAGGAATTAAAAGTAAACTGGGTGTCGAACCAAGCCAGAGCTTCATTAAATCCCCTCTCAGCCAAAATCTTAGCAGCAAGCCTATCTAAAGGAGAGAATTACTTTCCATATTCATTAATAGTCTTCTACTACTTATTTGTAATTCGAAATCTAGAAAGGAAAATCTAAACGCAGTAGAAAGGCCTGAAATGAAAAGGGGTGAAACGGCACAGACAAAGAAATGTGATTGTAAATCTAAAAAGTACAAGAAGACTTATTTTGCAGATTTGGCATTTTATAACTCTGAAAACTCAAGGACTAAAAATGACTCATTATTCAACAGATGGTCTAATGATTCACTTACGAACCAAATAAGATCGATTCGTTTTTCTGGGTAGGATACAAAACCAAGCAAATTTTCAATTTTTCAAGAAATGAATGGACTTTCTATTAGCAGTAGAAATAGAACTTATGGAATGGATCTATTTAAAAAACGAAGAGCTATTCATTTCTTTGGTTCGGTATAAGCCTGAATATAGATGAAAACTGCTTGAATAGGATAGAGACGATTATTGGACAAAAACAAAATGTACAGGACTTGACTCCTTTAAAGAGATGTCGAATTTGAATGTTATTCACTTTGCTTTTTCTGGATTCGATATTTCCCCAACGGATATAGATAAATTGGATTGCCATCACGAAATAAGCTGTGGAGCCCATATGTTTGGTGCTATTGATTTAAACTCATTGGATTTATAAAAGAGTGGATGTTTGCAAAAAGTAGAATTCCAATCATGGAAAAATACATTGAATGGAATTCCACAGAGTATGATTAATTCTCCTACCATTTTGTCCTTGTTGTAAGGCTACAAACGGGTCCAACTATTCAAGCGGTTAAGAACACTTCAGGGATTAGTCCGTCAAAAAATGGAAACAATATTTTGCTTGAATATGCTGATGACTTCAGTGGTAGAGTTAAACTGATAGGTTCAGCATTATCATTTTGCAGATATTCTTTTTCATATGCGTAATGAAAACCTTCATCGTCTTCGATGAGTGTGCCTGCCCAATTTTCGTGCATATATACTTTAGCTTTCTTCATTACTTCCATTCACTTTTGTGGATTCTATAGGACCTAATTCAAATCCAAATAAATCAAGCACTTGATTTATCTTATCCATTTTGAGTGTTTCTTTACCTCTTTCTAGTTCTCTTATAAATCGAATTCCAACACCAGATTTTTCAGACATTTCTTTCTGAGTCATTCTCAGTGACTTCCGTTTTCGTCGGACGAATTCGCTTAACGCTATTAATTGGTCTTGCATAGTATACCCTTTCGGGTATGATAACGGGTGTTTTAAACTAATTTCGAATTGGCTATAGCATTGCGTTTGATCCCAATACGCTAGCGGTAATTGCACTTTCAGATAGGGTTGACTCAAATTCTTGGCTAGGATTTGCAGATCTGTTTGTAGACTATCTTTCTTAATCTCTTTCTCTTTCGTTTTGATTATAGAGCCTACCTATTTTCTTCAATGTTGAATAACTCATTCCAATTATAACGGACCGTTTCAAGCCCTTCTCAGCACCAAAAATGATGGCTCAAACCGAAAGTCTTTTTCAAGAAGTCCTATTTTAGGTGCGGCATAAGCCGGTGATGATTTCGCAGCAATGGAGTACATTTAAAAGAAGGGTTTATTAGGAGGACTATTGTTATCGGCAAGCAAAAAAGAAAAGGTCGGAATGAAAACTTGGATACAAAACGCATTGTAATCTAATACGTTTGCAGGAATAGCAAAATAGGAGTATGAAAGACATTAGATCCGCCATTATTTTTGATCCTGATTTTTTCGATGGATCAGAAAATCTATTCGATCATCTCATAGCGAGCACAACTTGGAACGACAGTATGCGCGCCAGAAAAACGGCCAGCTTTGGACAAGCCTATGAGCAGTCAGAGCAGCCGCATCATTATGAGCCTTTCCATCCTTTCATGAATGATCTTTCTGATCGCTTAGAATCTATCATAGGTTTCAGACCTAACAATTGTTTTCTGAATTATTACGAAAACGGAAATTCAAAAATGGGTTGGCATGGAGACACAACGCATTTTTTAGTCGAGGATACTGGAATTGCTATCCTTAGTATTGGAGATACAAGGATTTTTCAAGTCAGAAGAAAAGCGGTGCCTACAGAATTATCTAATTATGTGCTTACACCCGGATCTTTGATTTATATGCCTGCATCGATTCAGGAGGAATGGCAGCATTCCATTCCGAAGGTAGTTTCGGAGCGAGGGCGTATAAGCTTGACGTTTAGAAGAATGAAAATAAATCAGTAAGCCTCCAAAAACAAAAAAATCAAATACGGGCGTTCAGCTCTATTTACTTAGACTAATCTCCATTTTTTTTCTTTATGTACCCTCCAAAGAATCAATCCAAAAGGAATCCACCAAATAAAATCATTGGTAATAAGGGCATAGAAAAATTCAAAAGGCGCTTGCCCGGTGGCGTAATTAAAGACAAAGCCTAGGGGTCCAAATAATTTTCCCAATGCTCCAACAACTACAATAGGCCAATGAACTAAGGCATTATAACTGGCCCACCAATAGCCCAATCCATATACTCCAATGACCATTCCCATGCCTTGCCATATCATGGGATGATTTAGGGTTTCCATTCCTACTAATTCGAAGAAATGATTCGGAAAAAGTACAACCCAAGCACCCCAAATTATATTATAAATAGCGGCTAGCTGCAGTGTTCGTTTTATTTGCTTATCAGTCATTGTGCGAAATAACAGTTGTTCGTTTATAATGTTGTCGTTCTATATAAACTCAGTATAAATACCAGTGTCCAGCTTATGGTTCGAGGCCAGTTCCAATCAATTAATCCGACAATAGACTTTTCTACATCCTGACCTTGGCTGATTTTAGTGTGCAAAGGAACCTCTTTGAAAAAAGTAACCATCCAAGCAATACTGATAAATACGGCCGCCGCGAAGCGCATCCAATCAAAGCCTACCCACAATCCATGCGCATAGCTTGCTAGCTGACCGAGCATTAATGGTAAGACAAAGAAGGTAATACGTGCCTTATACTGTCTATGCCATACACTTAAGGAATGGCCAGCCATATACCGAAAACTTGGGTAAATAATAAACTGGACTAAGCAGACAAGTACGAATAAGGCCGAATCTATAAGTAGGGTGTAGGCATTTTGCATAAATCAAATAACAGCAAGGAGGATTAATGGTTTTATGGAACAAAGCAAAATATTTCAAGGAGGGATTTGTTAATTCATGTTGCGAATGGATGTAAAAAAAACGTGCATGCTACGAAAACAATTGAATATAATCCAATCCTAAAAAAGGCTTCTTTGTTTATATGAGGTTATATGGACCACTAGAGACATTCATTGATAAGTCTTGGAAAATACCGGATGTAAAAAAAGTGAAAGAGTAAAGGGGATAGGCGAAGATTCAGTTCTTCGACCTTCAGGGAAAATTGCTTTCACAAAAAGAAGCCCTTTCCAATGAAACAGCTTTTGATCTGAGCTCCTATGCAAAGGGAGTCTATATGATAAAGGTTACCACCGATGAAAGAGTGGTTTCAGAACAAGTGATGAAGAACTAAACACTTCTTTTCGATCTTTTTAGCCCTGCTTCGGCGGGGTTTTTTTTTGGTGGATGCTAGTTGAGTATTCTTGCTAAGGTTCTGCTGTCGCTCGCGTAGAGTTTATATCCATGTCTAGATTATTTCATTTCCCTTCTGTTCATTTAATCAAATATCAAAACGGATTATAACTAATAAAGGAGCACAGCACAGTAAAGCCAAATCCTCGTTAGCATAGGAGGCATTGTCTCTTCAATTAATAGCCATTGATCAGTTCCAGGGCACTTCAGCTACTGATCAAAAGGCTCTACCATGTTGCAAACCATTCTATTAACCATGAATAAGCTATTCTTTGTCCTAAAGAGTGGTCACACAGCACTTAATATTTTTATTACATTAGCTAAACTAAAGTTTAACCTTGTTTTAACAATTATAAACCAAAAGTGCAGCATGAAAAAATTTGACAATCGACTAAAAAGAGTCTCAAAAGTTTTTGCGGCTCTATTTATCAGTATTGCCTTTGCGCATTCGCTAAGTGCACAAACCCAAGTAGGTCTAGACATAGACGGTGAAGCAGCTAACGATAATAGTGGCTATTCAGTGAGCATGTCCTCAGACGGCAGTCGCGTGGCCATTGGGGCGGTGGGAAACTATGGAAATGGTTCACAAGCTGGTCATGTACGAGTATATGAATTAGTCAGTGGCGCATGGTCCCAAATAGGATCAGATATAGACGGTGAAGCAGCTGGTGATCTTAACGGCTATTCAGTGAGTTTGTCCTCCGACGGCAGCCGCGTGGCCATTGGGGCAGTCACTAACGATGGAAATGGTGCAGGTTCTGGTCATGTTAGGGTGTATGAACTAGTTGGAGGCGCATGGACCCAAATAGGATCAGATATAGACGGTGAAGCGGCTGGAGATTACAGCGGCATTTCAGTGAGTATGTCCTCAGATGGCAGCCGCGTGTCCATTGGGGCACCGTATAACGATGGAAATGGTTCAAATGCGGGTCATGTTCGTGTATATGAACTAGTAGGAGGTGTATGGACTCAATTGGGAGGGGATATAGATGGCGAAGCAGCTGGAGATAATAGCGGCTGGTCAGTGAGTATGTCCTCAGATGGCAGCCGAATAGCCATAGGGGAACCTTATAACGATGGAAATAGTTCAAATGCGGGTCATGTTCGTGTGTATGAATTTATAGGAGGAGTATGGACGCAGCTGGGTGTGGATATAGACGGTGAAGCAGCTGGAGATGAAAGCGGCACTTCAGTGAGTATGTCCTCAGACGGAGGTCGTGTGGCCATAGGTGCGCCTGGTAACGCTGGAAATGGTTCAGGGTCTGGACATGTGCGTGTGTATGAATTAGTAGCTGGTATATGGACTCAATTGGGATTGGATATAGATGGCGAGGCTCTCTGGGATTGGAGCGGCGGTTCAGTTAGTATGTCTTCAAACGGTAGCCGTGTGGCAATAGGGGCACCTTATAATGGTTCAGACGCCGGTCATGTTCGGATATATGAATTAGTTGGAGGCTTATGGACACAAGTAGGACTGGATATAGACGGTGAAGCCGCTGGTGATGACAGTGGCTGGTCAGTGAGTATGTCTTCAAACGGAGGTCGTGTAGCCATAGGGGCAATTTATAACGATGGAATTGGTAATAATGCGGGTCATGTAAGAGTGTATGATTTACCAGATCTACAAGCGCCTATAGCTATTGCTCAAGACCTGAGTGTTTATCTAGATAATAATGGATTGGCCTCTATTGTACCGATGGATATAGACAATGGATCCACAGACAATGTGGGAATAGTTGTTTATTCTATTAACGATTCTAGTTTTAGTTGTGCAGATGTTGGAAGTATTCAAACTGTGATACTCACGGTGATTGACGCGGCTGGATATAGCGTATCTGCCTCTTCCCAAGTAATGGTGCTAGACACTCTTGCGCCAACTATAAGCTGTGTGGCCAATATTAATGTACTAACAGCGTCAGGAGCATTGGTGGCAACAGTTGATTTTTCGGGTATAAATGCCCCCACTGTGTCAGACAATTGTACAAATACGGCACTTTCTTATTCTTTGGCAGGAAACAGCATTCCTTCCATTTATAATTTTCCCATAGGAACGCATACTGTCATAATTACAGCGCGTGACTCTTCTGGGAATATAGATAGTTGTACCAGCCTTATTACCGTGATATCATGGGCATCAATTACGCTTCAGATAGGTCTAGACATAGACGGTGAGTCATCGGGTGATTATAGCGGCTATTCAGTGAGTATGTCCTCAGACGGCAGCCGAATGGCCATTGGGGCGCATGGAAACGATGGAAATGGTTCAGATGCGGGACATGTACTTGTGTATGAATCAGTTGGAGGCGTATGGACACAAGTAGGCCAGGACATAGACGGTGAGGCGGCTGGAGATCAAAGCGGCTGGTCAGTGAGTATGTCCTCAGACGGCAGCCGCGTGGCAATTGGAGCTAGGCTTAACGATGGTAATGGTTCGGGTGCGGGTCATGTGCGTGTGTATGAATTAGTGGGCGGAGTCTGGACGCAGCTGGGACTGGATATAGACGGTGAAGCAGCTGGTGATAAAAGCGGCGGTTCAGTTAGTATATCCTCAGACGGCAGTCGTGTGTCCATCGGGGCAATCGTTAACGCTGGAAATGGTGCATATGCGGGTCATGTTCGTGTATATGAATTTATAGGAGGTGTATGGACGCAATTGGGTGGGGATATAGATGGTGAAGCAGGTGGTGATTACAGCGGCCGATCAGTGAGTATGTCCTCAGACGGTAGCAGAGTGGCCATAGGAGCGCCTACTAACGCTGGAAATGGTGTACATGCGGGTCATGTACGTGTGTATGAATTAGTAGGAGGCATGTGGATGCAATTGGGTCTGGATATAGACGGTGAGGCGGCTAATGATTGGAGCGGCCAATCAGTGAGTATGTCCTCAGACGGAGGTCGTGTGGCCATAGGGGCGTCTTCTAACTCTGGAAATGGTTCAAATGCGGGTCATATGCGTGTGTATGAATTAGTTGGAGGCACCTGGACGCAGTTGGGACTGGATATAGACGGTGAAGCAGCTGGTGATTACAGCGGCTGGTCAGTGAGTTTGTCCTCCAATGGCAGTAGAGTGTCCATAGGGGCTTACCTGAACGATGGAAATGGTTCAGATGCGGGTCATGTACGTATATATGAATTAGTAGGAGGCGTATGGACACAAATAGGACTGAATATAGACGGTGAGGCAGCTGGCGATCAAAGCGGTGTTTCAGTGAGTATGTCTTCAGACGGCAGCCGTGTGGCCATAGGGGCAGATTTGAACGATGGCAATGGTAATAATTCAGGTCATGTAAGAGTGTATGATTTACCGGATCTACAAGTGCCTATAGCCATTGCTCAAGACCTGAGTGTTTATCTAGATAATAATGGATTGGCTTCTATTGTACCGATGGATATAGACAATGGTTCTACCGATAATGTAGGTATTGATGTGTATTCTATCAATGATTCTAGTTTTAGTTGTGCAGATGTTGGAAGTGTTCAAACTGTGATACTCACGGTGATTGACGCGGCTGGAAATAGCGATATGGATACCTCTCAAGTAATGGTTCTAGACACTCTTGCGCCAACGATAAGCTGTGTGGCCAATATTAATGTACTAACAGCGTCTGGAGCATTGGTGGCAACAGTTGATTTTTCGGGTATAAATGCCCCCACTGTGTCGGACAATTGTACAAATACGGCACTTACTTATTCTTTGGCAGGAAACAGCATTCCTTCCATTTATAATTTTCCCATAGGAACGCATACTGTTGTAATTACAGCGCGTGACTCTTCTGGGAATACAGATAGCTGTACCAGCCTTATTACCGTGACATCATGGGCATCAATTATGCATCAGATAGGCCAGGACATAGACGGTGAAGCAGCTGGTGATTACAGCGGCCGACCAGTGAGTATGTCCTCAGACGGCAGCCGAGTAGCCATAGGGGGGTCTTATAACGATGGAAATGGTACAGACGCTGGTCATGTACGTGTGTATGAATTAGTCAGTGGCGCTTGGACCCAAATAGGATCAGATATAGACGGTGAAGCAGCTGGTGATCTTAACGGCTTTTCAGTGAGTTTGTCCTCCGACGGCAGCCGTGTGGCCATTGGGGCAGTCACTAACGATGGAAATGGTGCAAGTTCTGGTCATGTTAGGGTGTATGAACTAGTTGGAGGCGCATGGACCCAAATAGGATCAGATATAGACGGTGAAGCAGCTGGTGATTACAACGGCTATTCAGTGAGTTTGTCCTCAGATGGCAGCCGCGTGTCCATTGGGGCACCGTATAACGATGGAAATGGTTCAGACGCGGGTCATGTACGTGTGTATGAATTAGTTGGAGTCGTATGGACAAAATTGGGATTGGACATAGACGGTGAAGCGGCTGGAGATTACAGCGGCATTTCAGTGAGTATGTCCTCAGACGGCAGTCGTGTGGCCATTGGGGCAATCAAAAACGATGGAAATGGTTCAGATGCGGGTCATGTTCGTGTATATGAACTAGTAGGAGGAGTATGGACTCAATGGGGTGGGGATATAGATGGCGAATCGGCAGGTGATTGGAGTGGTTATTCAGTGAGCATGTCCTTAGGCGGCAGTCGTGTGTCCATAGGGGCAATTTATAACGATGGAAATGGTGCAAGTTCTGGTCATGTACGTGTGTATGAATTAGTTGGAGTCGTATGGACTCTATTGGGTATAGATATAGATGGTGAAGCGTCCGGTGATGAAAGCGGCACTTCAGTGAGTATGTCCTCAGACGGCAGTCGCGTGGCTATAGGAGGGCCTTACAATGGTGGAAATATTGCTGGTCGTCCTGGTCATGTTCGGATATATGAATTAGTAGGAGGCGTATGGACGCTGCTGGGACCGGATATAGACGGTGAAGCGGCTGGTGATAAAAGCGGCTATTCAGTGAGTATATCTTCAGACGGCAGCCGAGTAGCTATAGGGGCCTTGCAAAACGGTGGAAATGGTAATAATGCGGGTCATGTACGAGTGTATGACTTACCGGATCTACAAGCGCCTATAGCCATTGCTCAAGACCTGAGTCTTTATCTAGATAATAATGGCTTGGCCTCTATTGTACCGATGGATATAGACAATGGTTCTACCGATAATGTAGGTATTGATGTGTATTCCATTAACGATTCTAGTTATAGTTGTGCAGATGTTGGAAGTGTTCAAACTGTGATACTCATGGTGATTGACGCGGCTGGAAATAGCGATATGGACACCGCTCAAGTAATGGTTCTAGACACTCTTGCGCCAACGATAAGCTGTGTGGCCAATATTAATGTACTAACAGCGTCTGGAGCATTGGTGGCAACAGTTGATTTTTCGGGTATAAATGCCCCCACTGTGTCGGACAATTGTACAAATACGGCACTTACTTATTCTTTGGCAGGAAACAGCATTCCTTCCATTTATAATTTTCCCATAGGAACGCATACTGTTGTAATTACAGCGCGTGACTCTTCTGGGAATACAGATAGCTGTACCAGCCTTATTACCGTGACATCATGGGCATCAATTATGCATCAGATAGGCCAGGACATAGACGGTGAAGCAGCTGGTGATTACAGCGGCCGACCAGTGAGTATGTCCTCAGACGGCAGCCGAGTAGCCATAGGGGGGTCTTATAACGATGGAAATGGTACAGACGCTGGTCATGTACGTGTGTATGAATTAGTCAGTGGCGCTTGGACCCAAATAGGATCAGATATAGACGGTGAAGCAGCTGGTGATCTTAACGGCTTTTCAGTGAGTTTGTCCTCCGACGGCAGCCGTGTGGCCATTGGGGCAGTCACTAACGATGGAAATGGTGCAAGTTCTGGTCATGTTAGGGTGTATGAACTAGTTGGAGGCGCATGGACCCAAATAGGATCAGATATAGACGGTGAAGCAGCTGGTGATTACAACGGCTATTCAGTGAGTTTGTCCTCAGATGGCAGCCGCGTGTCCATTGGGGCACCGTATAACGATGGAAATGGTTCAGACGCGGGTCATGTACGTGTGTATGAATTAGTTGGAGTCGTATGGACAAAATTGGGATTGGACATAGACGGTGAAGCGGCTGGAGATTACAGCGGCATTTCAGTGAGTATGTCCTCAGACGGCAGTCGTGTGGCCATTGGGGCAATCAAAAACGATGGAAATGGTTCAGATGCGGGTCATGTTCGTGTATATGAACTAGTAGGAGGAGTATGGACTCAATGGGGTGGGGATATAGATGGCGAATCGGCAGGTGATTGGAGTGGTTATTCAGTGAGCATGTCCTTAGGCGGCAGTCGTGTGTCCATAGGGGCAATTTATAACGATGGAAATGGTGCAAGTTCTGGTCATGTACGTGTGTATGAATTAGTTGGAGTCGTATGGACTCTATTGGGTATAGATATAGATGGTGAAGCGTCCGGTGATGAAAGCGGCACTTCAGTGAGTATGTCCTCAGACGGCAGCCGTGTGGCTATAGGAGGGCCTTACAATGGTGGAAATATTGCTGGTCCTGGTCCTGGTCATGTTCGGATATATGAATTAGTAGGAGGGGTATGGACGCAGCTGGGACCGGATATAGACGGTGAAGCGGCTGGTGATAAAAGCGGCTATTCAGTGAGTATATCTTCAGACGGCAGCCGAGTGGCTATAGGGGCCTTGCAAAACGGTGGAAATGGTAATAATGCAGGTCATGTACGTGTGTTTGACTTACCTACTACTAATCCTTGTAACTCTTCAAACACATGCACCTATACCATCAATATGACAGATGTATATGGCGATGGTTGGAATGGTGCCATAATAGATATCCAGCAAGCTGGAACGTTAGTCGGAAGCTTTGGATCTTCATTTATGAGTGGATTTTCAGCGCAAACCACCATAGATCTTTGTGATTTACTATCAATTGACGTCATCGCTAATACTCCTGGAGCGAACACATCAGAAGTAGGTTTTACAATCGTAGATCCATTTGGTGCAACTGTTCTAACTCATATGGCGGGTTCAAGCTTCTCCGCTGGTTATAGCTTTGGAAACTTCACTTCTGCTTGTACTCCACCCGCTTGTCCAGATCCATTAGCACTTGGTCTTGCTTCAATAAGCTCTTCTTCAGCTGATGTTTATTGGGATGGAAATGGAAATGCCAACTTCAGTATTGAGTATGGACCAGTTGGTTTTGCTCAAGGAGCTGGAACCACAATGGCTTCTACCAATGACACAGCCAGCATTGCAGGCCTTATGGACAATACAAGCTATGACTTCTATGTACAGTCAGATTGTGGAGGAAATGGAATGAGCGTTTGGAGTGGACCTTTTAGCTTTTCTACTTTGTGTGTTTCTGCTACTATGCCCTATTTAATGGACTTCGATTCTTGGCCACCCGCTTGCTGGGATATCGATGGCGGAGCTGCGAACCCTGTTCAGTATGGAGGAGACTATATGGAAGGATCTTTCTGGAGTTGGAATAACATAACTGCAGAAGTTGTTTCACCTGCTATTCAAATTTCCAGTGCTGCCGAAGTAGGATATCGTTGGTCTCATATGCATAATATGTCTTATCCAAATGATCAGGTATTGCTTATGGTACGTGAAGTGGGTACAACAGCATGGGATACTATCAGCAACCTAATTGGATCAAGCTTTAGCAGTCCAGGTGCGGGGAGTACAACACCTTCTCCTGATGCTGACTTTATGACGGAGATAATTAGTTTAGATCCTTCATATACAGGTTCAATTGTTGAATTCAGAATGGATTTGGTTTCTAATTCGGGATCTGATGTATTTATAGATGACTTTAGTGTTGCTGGGCTTGTAACGAGTTGTTTGGCCTTTGATTCTATAGTAGCTGTAAATGCGAATTTGGGAGTATACCGTGCTTACTTCGATACGCTTGCGGGCACTTC
>Ga0222632_1000484_pt1 | contig 20630 bp, 9 predicted proteins | sample AntAcemetageno46_FD_179828 | JGI IMG/M metagenome (GOLD analysis project Ga0222632, IMG submission 179828) | Saline water microbial communities from Ace Lake, Antarctica - #46 | ecosystem: Environmental > Aquatic > Non-marine Saline and Alkaline > Saline | place: Antarctica: Ace Lake | collected...
GAAGAAAATTATGACATGGATGGAAGAAGTGGAAAACGAAAAACGCCCGCCCGTGCCGGATCGGACGGGGAAAGTGGAAAACGAAAAGTGGAAAGAGAAATTTGTCGAAGCAATGAATAGTGATCTGAATACCCCTGCGGCATTAGCCGTTATTTTTGACTGCATGTCGTGGTCTCGTAGTGAAGGTAAGCTTGGAGCATGCATCGTATTTGCAGAGATGATCAAAGACACCTTTGGCTGCTTTGAACCAGAAGAGAAATTAGACATTCCACAAGACGTTCTCGACCTTGCCGACAAGCGCGTCGAAGCACGGAAGAATAAAGACTTCGAAGCATCAGACAACATCAGAGATCAAATCAAAGATCTTGGTTACGAGGTAAGAGATAAAGATGGAGAGCAGGAGATTGTGAAATTATAGGAGTACGAAGAGTACAACGAGTACAAGGATGTCTGCACTTCTCGTACTCTTTGTAATCCTCGCCATCCTCACACTCTTTGTAATTCTTATTCAGGCTAAAAGCTAACAGCTAAAAGCTCCTCAAAAGTACAGAGAACAGCACAAAATCTATCGATATGTAATATATAATATACCTCATGTTGGCTTTCCTTAGCCAAAGCTGTTTCAAATGACCATAAAAACGTATTTTGACAACCTTAATTTAATGCTAAAAAACCCGAAAAATGACCCCTCTCAAAGCCCAAATACTGAATCAAAAATCCCAAATGGAGCCAAAATTTGTACACTCAGAGCGCGAAATTGCATAGGGAGTAGGTGTAACAAACAGGGGAACACCGCGTTTGAACACATGCACGGATCAGTGCGTCTAGTCTTGCTTTATTGCTTGAGGAACGCTTAAATACTGCTGATCCGCCTCTATGTTCACATAGAGACTGATCCGTGTACACGCTCCTTTACCTATCGGCACCTTGCCTTTACTTCCAGTAGCATTTGTAATGTTTGTTTATGACCATAAGTCTTACGCAAATATTCAGATGCCATCGTTGTAATGACAAGTTTTCCACACGCAACACTCCTCCTTATATATACATATAAGTGCGGTGTATATTTTGCGTCGTGTTTCTGTATTTCTAAATTTGCATCCACGCTTTCTGATTATCTCGTGTTATCTCTTTATATATAAGGAGAAGGCCACCGATACTTGGTGACCATTCTCTCACAAGAGCTGAGGAAAGTTGCAACACCAGATCTACTCCAAATGATTTTATGCGTCTGCTTCATGCAGACAGATTTTTTTCTTTTGTTTTTAATTACTTTTACCAATTCGTTTTATGGACTTCTCTCTTCGATTGAAGAAAGTTCTTGCAGGCGTATCGGTAGCTGCCATCTCGCTTACCCAAGCGGGCACTGTGTTAGCTGCCTATAACGATGTTCCTGCAGGCGTGTGGTACGGGGATGCTGTCAACGCTTTCGTTGACGCAGGCTACCTCGACTCCACACAAGCACGCTTCCGCGGTAGTGAATCTGCTAACCGCGCAGAATTCGTTAAGCTAGTAGTAGAGCTCAACGGTGGAATTCTTTCCACTCCACCAGCTGTACCAAGCTTTGACGACGCCTCTACAGGCGCGTGGTACTATGGGTATTTTGAAGAGTCCGGTAAGGAAGGATGGCTTCGAGGTGATGGCGATTGCTACGGCAGCCACCCTTGTTACGCTCGTCCAAGCGCAAGCATTAATCGCGCTGAGGCCGCCGCACTCATTACTCGCGCATTCGGACTTGCTTCGACTGGCGACGCTACACAGTTCGTTGATAACCCAAGCGGACAGTGGTACACCAATGTCTTACAGACAGCGGCTGATCACTGTGTCCTTCAGGGTGACGACGCAACTGGACGTGTACGCCCAGGCGACAATATGAACCGTGCTGAAATGGTTGTTATGCTTTACCGTGTTGACCAGGGTCTATCCTACGGGGTTGACTGTGGAACAACGAACGTAAGCAAAGAGCCTATGATTACAGACGCTGTTGCAACTTCTGCTACTACTGTAGAAGTAGAGTTCAACACAAATCTGGATCAAGCAACTGCTGAAGATGCAAGCAATTACGCTGTATCTGGTGGAAGCGATCCAGCTGTAACATCAGCAAACTTGCTTGGTACAAGCACTGTAGAACTCACTCTTGGGACTTCTATGGAGGCTAACCAAGGCTACACTCTTACAGCATCTAATGTCATGAACTCTGCAAGCGTAGTGTTCTCTGATTCTGTAAGTTTCTCTGGTTACACATCATTCGTTCAGGGTAACGGAACTCTTGAGCTCTCTCTTGCAGCTTCAAACCCTGTTGGTGACACTGTTCCACAAGGAGCAGTTGGTGTTGTCATGATGTCTGCAGATTTCACAGCTTCATGTGAAGACTCTGTTGCTATCGAAAACCTTACTATCCTTCACGAAGGATTCGGTGATGTTGCAGATATCGATGGTGTATACGCTGCAGTAAACGGCGCACGTGTAACACGAAAGCGTACTATTGATTCTGAAGATCAGACTTCTAACCTTCGTTTCTCTTCTCCATTGATCCTTGATCCATGTGAGACAGTAACGGTAGACGTTGTTGTGGACTTCACTTCACCTGCTACGGTTTCTTCTGAGCACAACCTTGTTATTGAACTTCCTTCAGATGTATTCGGTAACGCTCAGTCTGTTACAGGAAACTTCCCACTTCGTGGAAATTCTTTCCGTATCGCAGCTGTTACAAGCGGAACTGTAACTCTTTCATACCGCTCTATCTCTCCTAACCAAGTAGAAGTTGGAGACATTGGTGTGGTTGTTGGTAAGTTCGAAGTGTCTGTAAACTCTACTGAGGACCAGACATTTTACTCCATGACTATGGAGCAGAACTCTTCATCTTCTGATGGAGACATCGTAAACATCGCTGCTCGTCGAACAGACGGTACTATCCTTACAAATACTGTTTCACAGACTGTAGGGGATTTCGTTACTCTCGTATTCGACCCACCATTCACAGTACTTGAAGGTGACAAAATCACTCTTGAAGTTATTGTAGATGTTGTAGGTGGTGCTGGTAACGGTATAATCATGCACTTTGAAGAGTCTTCTGACCTCTTTGCGGTTGGTTCTCTTTACGGTTACGGTGTGAACGGACAATTGTACGGTTCACAAATTTCATTGCCTGCAGCAGATGATGCTACTGAGGTAACTATTGACGCTGGTGAATTCACTATCGGTATCAACGGTCCAGCTCAGCAAAAGTACACACGTGATAACAACGATGCTGTACTTGCAAACATCAACTTCCAAACAGGTGGTGAAGATATCGACGTTAAAAACTTGTTCATTGCTATCCAAGGAACAACTGCTACAGGAGGACATCTTGGTACAACCATGGAGTCACTTCTCGAATCTGTTGAAATGCGTAACAAGGCAACTGGTCGTACTATTTCTGGTGTACGTTTGACATCAGGAACTGCTTCTGCTGCACAAGATGCTGCTTACGGCAGTGTAACTACTGGTACATACCAAGTGTATCGTTTCGATGATTTCATCATTCGTGGCGATGAAGCTTGGGAGTTCCGTGTCGACTTCATCGACAATGGATCCGGTGTTCACCCACAAAGTGGAGACAAATTCCGTACTCACATTTGTGGTGAACCAACAAAAATCCTTGCTGGAGGTGTTTTGACAACTAACAGTACAGGTTGTGACTTTGGTGGACTTCTTGCATTGGGTTACAATGATAAGAACAAAGGCTTCCAAATGCAGGTTGAAGGTCTCTCTACAGGAGACAAAGTGGGTGACGTTCGCCCACGAGGAAACATCTCTGGTAACTTCCACCAGATCGCTACTGCTACCCTTACAGTTACTGTAAAGGAAATCGGTACAGGCGATACTGCTGTTGAAAATGCTAAAGATATTAACCTTCTCCGATTCGAAGCTCGTGCTGGTGAAGCAGAAGATATTCTCTTCACAAAGGCGACATTCGCATCTGGAACAGGATCACTACAAAACGGTCAGAACTACACTCTTTGGGTAGATACTGACGGTGACGGTGCTGTTGATACTATCCTTGAAGACGGTGTTGCTACACAGTCATCACAGGTAACATTCACAGACGTTGCTGGTGGAGGATATGTTATCCCTGCACAGGAGACAGTAGTCTTCGAGGTGCACTCAGACATTTCTTCTAGCCTTACAGACTCTCGTCTCCAAATTCGATTCGACTCTGGTTCAACTTCATACATTGAAGCAGAAGAACTCGATGATGGTTCTAACTTGTCTGGTATTCAGACAAATGGAACATGTAGCAGTACATGTGACGTTATCGTCTCTACTGTGGTATCACAGCGTTTCGCTTTGGTTTCACAAGGAGATCTTTACGTGACAAAGGCAAGCTCACCACTACGTAGCCGCCAACTTCTTGGTGGAGCACTTGGTGAAGCAATCCTTCGTCTTGAACTTCACGCTGAAAACGAGCCAATTGATGTTACGGACATTCAGTTCACATCTTCTGGTTCTACAGCAACATCTATCGACCGCCTAGAACTATACCGTGAAGGTGAATCAACTAAGTTCGCAGAAGCAACTAAGGGAGGATGTGGATCTGACACAAAGCTCAGCCACAACCCATCTGCTGGCGGAACTGTTGGTGACGGATCTGTTACTTCTTTCTGTGTAAGCATGGAGAATTCACAGTTGGTTGTACCTGATGGTTCAGATATCGATGTTATTGTTCGTCCACGTATGAAGACTGACCAACAAGGAGGTGTTACAAATCAGGTCATTTCCCTCTTCATTGGTTCTGGTGCTTCTACATATGACAACGTTGTTGTACAGGCTCGTGGTGCAGACTCATCTAATGATCTCTCTATGAGTGATGAAGATGGTATTGCCGAAGGAGAAATCTTCGTCGGTGCAGAAACTGTATCTTCAAATGGTGGTAAGAACGCTACTATTGCAGGAAGCAAGAACGTTTCTGTTCTTTCTAAGATCACATCTATTACAAACGCTAACCCAGATGCTAACGGAACAGCTGTTCCAACTGGTATTTCTGCGATTGGTCAGTTTAAAATCGCCGCTGCTTCTCATAGTAACAGCAAAAACGGTGATAATGATGTTGTTCTTTCAGGAGTGGTCTTCAATGTTAACGCAACGAACGTGGAAATTAGTTCAGGTTCATTCAAGTTGTACAACAAGGCAGACCAGACAAAGAAGCTCGTTTGTAACGATTACACCCTTGCTGGTGTTTCCGTTGAAAACGCAGCATCTGGTACTCTTCTCGTTCAGTGTAGTGGTATTGCAGCAAATGCAATGGACTCACAGATCAGTAAGGGTACTGATACTACATTCGTACTTGAAGCAGATATTACAAATCCAAACAGCAGAGCTGCTAACGGAGGTGTATCTGTTCTCCAGGTATCTTTGAGCAACTTCGATAACATCGGACGCACACCGTTCGGAGCTATTGGAGCAGTTACAAACCGATCACACATTCAGTGGTTCGACTCTGACCAGAATTCTGGTTACATCGGGTCTACAACTGCTGCTGTGTTCAACTGGGTTGAATATCCAGAGACAGCTGTTAAGTCTACAAGCTACAATAGCTAAAGACCGATCAGTTTTCTTTTCCTAGATCAGGAATCAAAAACCCCGCTCGTAAGAGTGGGGTTTTTTGATATTTCAATAATCTTTTACTTGTCCCTTTTTTCTTGATAAAAAAGGGACGAAAAAATCAAGGCAGACTGAACTCGTGCGAAGAAATAGTTCTAGCACCGCTATAGCGCTCCTCAACTACGGTCACTGCGTTTGCCTATGGGCAACGTAGCATTCGTCACTGTATTCCTTTTACGTTAGGTAGTTCTTCGCCCTCAAACAGGGCAGTCTGCCCAGACGATCAAGCACATGGAATGCTATGTGCCTCCAAAAACGTGAGAATATTTATTCTTTGCAGTCTTTGCAGTCTTTGTAATCCTTGTAATCCTTGTAATCTTTCTTTTCCAAGAGAAAAGAAATAAGAATCATTACCCAAAAATCTTTCTCTTCATTTGCAATAACCAATACACAAAAGGTCTCAGGATAATCACTTGCTCCGGAGGATACGCAACAACCTCTCCACCAAATTTTTCTTTAAAGCCAGAGATCCCTGCCCATGGATGAGTGGGTCCAGATCCCTCGGGTGCAATGCCCAAAAGATCATACGATGTACAGCCACGCTCTTTGCAAAAGCGCATGGCGCGCCATTGGATCCGATAAGGAGCCATAAAGGCTCTGTGTTCATGAACTGATGCTCCATAGTAATAGATGCCCTGATTATTCCAAATAAGCCCTAGAAGGCCTGCAATAGGCTTGGTATTATTGTCAGGGCTGTATGCCATAATCAAGAAACTTTCTTCAAGGTTCTCATAAAATGCACGATACTTCTCGGGTGCGAGAGGCATAAACTTATCACGAGCAGCAGTCTCTTTCACCATGTCGATAAAACCATCGATATCGTTAGAGTCTTCCCCGTGAATACCATGCTTTTTTGCAAGGCGAATATTGTATCGTCCTTTTTGTTTCATCTGCGCAAGAATATCTTCTTCGGTTTGTGATATATCAATAATGCGTGTCGCTTCACAATGAATGTGACGAGAAGAATTTTCCATTTTGTATTTTGTATTTTGCATTTCAGTAACAGGACTACAGTAGAGTGCGATACATTTTTCATGCTTAGCGTCATCAATGATTTTTCTCATCAACACTTCCACTGCACTTTCCACTTTCCACTTTCCACTTTCCGTTTCTATGGGTCCTCGTGGAATGTCCCATACAGAAAGTCCTGCTATCGTGGTATCGATAACAACTTGTGCAGAGCAGACGATTTTTCCATTGTACTTTGCAATGTAGATACGTACTTTTCCTCCTAATGCTTCGACGTACGCCTTCCGTTCAATGCTTTGCCAAAAATTTCCCTTAGGATGATTTTTTAACCATTGATCGTAGAGATCAAGATCTTTCGTTGATGTAACCTGACTGATCATCTTGTCTATCGTATTGCGTATTGCGTATTTCGTATACAAAAAAAATGATCATGTCTGATACGCAATACAAAATACTTGATACATAATACGTAATACCCCTATGGTCATATCAGCCTTTTCAACCTCTTACTCTATACAATTATGTCATACACTCTTCCAGATCTTCCATACGATAACGCTTCCCTCGAGCCGCACATCGATGCGCGTACGATGGAAATTCATCACGGAAAGCATCACGCAGGATACATTGCAAAGCTGAATGCTGCACTGGAAGGTACAGAGTTTGCAGACATGCCAGTGGAAGAAGTGATCGCCAATTTGGATCGTCTTCCTGCAGACAAGAAAACAGCAGTCCAAAACAATGGTGGCGGACATGCCAACCACAGTTTGTTCTGGACAATCCTTAGTCCAGAAGGAGGAGGAGAGCCTTCAGGGGATCTGGCGAACGCCATTACGCAGAGCTTTGGATCTTTCGATACATTCAAGGAGGAGTTTGCCAATGCTGCAGCGCTGAGATTTGGTTCTGGCTGGGCATGGCTGGAAGTGGAAAACGGAAAGTTGAAAGTGGAAAGTACGGCAAATCAGGATTCACCGCTTATGGAAGGGCGTACGCCGATTCTTGGCTTGGATGTTTGGGAGCACGCCTATTATCTACATTACCAAAACAAGCGTCCGGACTACATTGATGCGTTCTGGAATGTCGTGAATTGGAAGGAGGTGGAACGGAGGTATGCCGAGGTGTTGTAGGGAATCATTTCTCAAAAGGGGGCAGAGGAGTACGAAGAGTACAATGATGACAGAGATTCCTCGTACTCTTTGTAATCCTTGTAATCATTAATAACGTGAAAAACATCTAACATTGCGCAAACTAAACCTACCCAAACCACCAAAATATTTGACTTTACGCAAAGATTCTTTAGAATTTACGGGATTTGCAGAGGACTTTCTGATTGTGTTTAGAGATCTGCACCCGTTTCTTATTGGATTTTTGGTCCTGTTGGCCAATATACGCATATTTATCCAACTATCCACTTTCCACTTTCCACTTTCCACTTATATCTATGTCCGCCAAAAAAGAGCCCGCAAAAAAGAAAGAAACAAAAAAAGCAGCTCCAGCAAAGAAAGCTGTAGCAAAAAAAGCAGCTCCTGCTCCAGGGAAAGAAACAAAGAAAGCCACTCCATCTGCAAGAGCGTACAAGGTGCATGTTGACGAAGGAGTCCTTCCGAAGGTGATTCCTCACGTTGTTCCTGCTGCAGGACGCGTACCTGCCTCCTGTAAAAATTTGCCAGAGAACTTACAGCCAAACAAGGTATCATCAAATCGTGTATTCCTTGTGGAGGATGAACAGCTTTCTCATGTGGATTCCCTTATCCAAATGCAGTTGGAGAGTTACAAGTGGTTCCTCACAGATGGATTGAAAGAATTGCTTTCAGAGATCAGTCCTATTACCGATTTTTCAGGAAAGAAAATGGAGCTTCGTATCCTTGGACATGCATTTGATCCCCCAAAATACGACCCCGATACTTGTCGTCGTCGTAATTTGAGTTACGAAGCAGTGATGAAAGGAAACGTACAACTTATCAATAAAGAGACAGGAGAAATCAAAGAACAGGATGTCTTCCTAGGATCCATTCCACTGATGACCGATATTGGAACATTTATTGTTGGAGGAATCGAGCGTGTTGTTGTGCACCAGCTTGTACGAAGTCCTGGTGTGTTCTTTTCAAAAATGCCTGACTATCCAAAGTATCACGCAGCAAAAATCATTCCAAAGCGTGGTGTATGGCTGGAGGTAGAAACGGATCGTCGTGGTATTATCCACTGTAAGATCGACCGTAAAAGAAAGATCCCAATCACACAGCTATTGCGTGTGTTTGGATACAATACAGACGCAAAGATTCTAGACCTCTTTGCAGATGTTACTGGAGAGAAGGACTTTATCTTATCTACATTAGAGAAAGACACAGAACGGACAGTAGAAGATGCATACCAGAGTATCTATCGAAAGATCCGACCAGGAGACCTAGCGACACCAGAAAATGCAAAGCAAATGGTCGATAGCATGTTCTTTGACTTCAAACGGTATGACATGGGTGCAATTGCGAGGTATAAAATGGATCGAAGATTCGAACTAAAAGCCAACGAGTCCGAAGAAAACCGCACATTCCAAGTAGCGGACTTCGTCGGTATCGTGAAAGAAATCATCAACTTGAATAATGGAAAAGGTACACCAGATGATATCGACCACCTTTCTAACCGTCGTATTCGTAGCGTGGGTGAACTAGTACAAAATAAGTACCGTGTAGGACTTGTACGTACGGAGCGTATTATGAAAGATCGTATGACTGTGATGGATATGGAAAGTGTTACACCTATGCAGCTGATTAACTCTCGTCCAATTACAGCAGCGATGAGAGAGTTCTTCGCAAGTTCCCAGTTGTCACAGTTTATGGACCAGACAAACCCTCTTGCAGAACTTGCACATAAGCGTCGTCTTTCTGCGATGGGTCCCGGAGGACTTTCCCGTGAACGAGCGAGCTTCGATGTTCGTGACGTACACGCATCGCACTACGGACGTATTTGTCCGATCGCAACACCGGAAGGACCGAACATTGGTTTGGTAATGCACCTTGCTGGATTTGCCAAAGTAGATCAATACGGATTCCTTATGACGCCGTACGAAGAGGTAAAACATACGGTGGCTTTGGATCCGGAAAAATTGCAAGGACGTATGATCGATGAAACCATCAAAGATGGTCGAAAGATTCTTCTTAAAGAAGGTGAAGTTGTAGAGACGAAAGAAATGGCCAAGAAAATTATCTCTGCACTAAAATCTGAAAAGCGAACAGAGGTACCGGTGCGTGCTTACCTTTCTGGAAAAACAGCATACATCGACGCAGAGAAAGAGCGTCATCTGACTATCGCGCAGGCGCAAACAGAATTCTCCGAACATAAAGAGTTCTTAAAGACTCGTGCATCTGTACGAAAGGCATCAGAACCAACGTATTCCCATGTTCGTGAAGTGACGCATGTGGATGTTTCTCCGAAGCAGATTCTTTCTGTTTCTACAGCGCTTATTCCATTCCTAGAGCACGACGATAACACACGTGCCTCGATGGGTACGAATATGCAACGTCAGGCTGTTCCTATTGTACGGCCTGCAGCTCCATTAGTTGGTACGGGTATGGAAGGACTTGCTGCACGTGCATCTGGGCATGCATTGCTTGCAGAAGAAGATGGAGAGGTAACATTTGCAGACTCCCAAGAAATCGCGGTGGTCTACAAAAGCGGACGCAAAGAAACCTATCCACTTGCTTCGTTTGTCCGTAGTAACCAAGGAACATGTTTCCACACGAGGCCTCGGGTACGCAAAGGAGACAAGGTGCGTCGTGGAGATAGTTTGGCAGACGGTGCTTCCATCGAAGATGGAGAATTGGCACTTGGCCGTAACCTCCTTGTCGCGTACATGTCATGGGAAGGATACAACTATGAAGATGCGGTGATTATTTCTGACAAAGTCGCACGCGAGGGAATGTTTGACTCCATTCACATTGAGTCCTATGTCACCGATGTGCGTGATACAAAACTGGGACCGGAAACCATGACCCGTGATATCCCAAATGTCGGAGAGGCAAAACTTAAAGACCTCGACACAGAAGGTATCGTCAGTGTAGGGGCTACCGTGCATGAAGGAGATATCTTGGTAGGAAAGATCACGCCAAAAGGAGAAACAGAACTGACTCCAGAAGAGCGGCTTTTGCAGGCGATCTTCGGAGACACAGCAAAAGACGTAAAAGACAGCTCCCTTCGTCTTCCAGGTGGAGCAGGAGGAAAAGTAGTAGACGTTCATATTTTCGACAGATCCGAAGGAGATGAACTTCCAACAGGAGTGATGAAACAGATCAAGGTCTTCGTTGCACAAACACGTAAAGTGCAGGTAGGAGACAAGTTCGCAGGACGTCACGGTAACAAGGGTGTGATCTCTCGTATTGTTCCAAGTGAAGACATGCCATTCTTGGCAGACGGAACACCGATAGATGTTATCTTGAACCCGCTGGGTGTAACGTCTCGTATGAACATCGGACAGATTTTGGAAACGCACCTTGGTTGGGCTTGTGAAAAGCTTGGATTCAAGATAGCAACTCCTGCACTGGACGGTATTACAACAGATGAAATCGTGGAATACCTGAAAGAAGCGGGTCTTCCCGAGTCTGGAAAAGTACAACTCTTTGACGGTATGAGTGGAGAACCATTCTCTCATGAAACAACAGTAGGTATCGTGTATATGATCAAACTGCTTCACCTTGTAGAAGACAAGATCCATGCACGAAGTGTTGGACCATACTCTTTGGTTACACAACAGCCACTCGGAGGAAAGGCACAACACGGAGGACAGCGTTTCGGAGAAATGGAAGTCTGGGCTTTGGAGGCATACGGTGCTGCTCACACATTGCAAGAAATGCTTACCATCAAGTCCGATGACGTCATCGGAAGAAGTAAAGCATACGAAGCAATCGTAAAAGGAGAACCGATCCGTCGTCCATCTATCCCTGAATCCTTTAACGTTTTGGTTAAAGAATTGCAGGCACTCGGACTGAAAGTAGAACTGCTAAAGTTCAAAGACGAAGTAGAACCTGAGGAACGTGTGACTATCGAAACGGGAGAGATCGAAGCAGTGGAACTTGCTTCCCGTATCGAGGCTGAAGAGGAATCAGAAGGAGCAGTTATCCCAGAAGGGGACAAGATTGCAGAGCTGACGGATGAAACTGATGCTGAGGATGCCGACGAAGTAAAAAAAGGTATCGAGAAAGGTGAAGAAGTAGAAGCATCTGGAATCACGCAAAAAGACGAAATGAAAGAATCCGTTTCAGAGGATTCTATGGACGCAGCGTAAAGATCCGTGTGTATACAAAAACCTCCGACATCCAGTCGGAGGTTTTTTTGATTGTGTATAACGTCACCTCACACCTTAAGCCCCTTCTCCTTCCACGCCATTTGCCCCGCTAGGAGAGGGGGAAATATGATTCCAAAAATGAAGAAGATTTGTGGAGTAGTATAAAATATCACATACTTCGTTTTGCGAATACATCAATTCTTAAATAGCATTCTTGATGCGTTGCCTAGGTTCAGCGTAGCTCCCCTCTCCTTGGAAGGACCTGCCTGCCGGCAGGCAGGGATCGGGATGGAAGGAGAGGGGTCGGGGGTGAGGTTTGCCAATCAATATATTGGCTTTATAAAGCCAATAGAAGTTCGTGGTATTTCAGGAAAAAACTACCAAAATACAGTCAAAGAAAATTAAGTGATTATTTTCCATACTTTTTCTTGCATTTCTCGTCCTAAACCGTAAAATCAGTCAGCTTTATGCATATCACGCATACCCGCAGGAATCGTCACTCGGTAGTTAGTCTCTGGCTATTACTGAGAAAGACACCTCTATAGGTGCCTCAATAGGTCTAAAGACCACGAATTCTGCGGGTGTGTGTAAACCACCCGCTGTTTTTTTATCCGGCCCCAGGGTCCAGATAAAATGCGGTTGGAGCGCAGCCCGAGCTAAAAGCTTTCCTGCCCATTAGCTCTAGCAGTTCATTGAAAGCATCGGACGTCAGTAGATAATCTAGATAATGATAAATAATGACATCTACATGAACTGCAATCGAACTAAATTAAATAATTGAACCAAAAAAACTGATGATAGCACTCATGTACCAACCAGTGGGCAATTCTTGCCTGCGAAGTGGTACGTGAACAGTACATTCGATACTTTGTATCGATTTGAGAAAAATGTTACTCATCGCATCAGACGGATGCCTCGACTCCGAAATCCGATGAAGGACGTGGTCAGCTGCGATATGCCTCGGTGAGCCGCTAGACAGGCGCTACCAGCCGGGGATTTCCGAATGGGGAAACCCACATAAGGTTATGCTTATGTATCCCAATTTATTGGGAAGGTCACTCTGTGAACTGAAACATCTAAGTAACAGAGGAAAATAAATCAATAGAGATTCCCTTAGTAGTGGCGAGCGAAAAGGGACTAGTCCAAACCTCACTATTATATGGTGGGGGGTTGTAGGACTCCTATCTGCGATTAGTTCTTCTTAGACAAACGACCCTGGAACGGGCGGCCAAAGAGGGTGAAAGCCCCGTCGTCGAAAAGATGAACTACGCTGGGAGATTCCTGAGTAAGGTCAGACACGTGAAATCTGGCCCGAATCTGGGTGGACCACCATCCAAGACTAAATAGTTTCGGAGATCAATAGCGGATAGTACCGTGAGGGAAAGGTGAAAAGCACCCCGGAAGGGGGATGAAATAGTTTCTGAAATCTGATGCGTTCAAAGAATGGGAGCCGCTTTATGCGGTGACCGTGTGCCTTTTGCATAATGAGCCAACGAGTTGCTCGTCTGTGGTCGGCTAAGGGATTCAAACCCCGGAGCCAGAGCGAAAGCGAGTCCGAATAGGGCGTATATGATCGCAGGCGGCAGACCCGAAACCGGGTGAGCTACCCATGGGCAGGGTGAAGGTTAGCGGAAGCTAACTGGAGGCCCGCACCCACGCATGTCACAAGATGCGGGGATGACCTGTGGGTAGGGGTGAAAAGCCTACCGAACCCGGAGATAGCTGGTTCTCCTCGAAATGCCTTTAGGGGCAGCCTCTTCGTGCACGATTGGGGGTAGAGCTACTGTTTGGATGAGGGGGTCTTCCCGACCTACCGATTCCTGATAAACTCCGAATACCAATCTTTAAAGACGAAGGGAGTGAGACGGTGACGGCGAATCGCCATCGTCAAAAGGGAAACAACCCAGACCATTTGCTAAGGTCCCTAAATAATACTCAGTGGAAAAGGTGGTGCGATTGCTCCGACAACCAGGAGGTTGGCTTAGAAGCAGCCATCCTTTAAAGAAAGCGTAACAGCTCACTGGTCGAGGAGTCGTGCGCCGAAAATTCAACGGGGCAAAGTATTATACCGAAGCAATGGATATATATTTTATATATATGGTAGAGGAGCGTTCCGTTCAGCATTGAAGCAGTACTGTGAGGTATTGTGGAGCGGACGGAAGTGAGAATGTTGGCATGAGTAACTACTAGGCAGGTGAAAACCCTGCCCACCGAATCCCCAAGGTTTCCCACGCAACGGCAATCGGCGTGGGGTTAGTCGGTCCTAAGGCCAGGCCGAAAGGCGTAACCGATGGACAACAGGTCAATATTCCTGTACTTCGTAAAGATCGCCCGAGGGCGTTAGTTGATAGTTTTACGAGCCTCTGGTTTCATCATTCTGCACTGCAGAAATGAAGAAATATTGAAATCCTGAAATATTGAAAATTTTTCAACATTTCAACATTGCTCTATTTCAACATTGTGTTCGCAGAATAGAATGATGAAACCATGTTCGCAGAAAAGGAAGCTTTCACCCTAGGAGCGGTGGGACGGAGTGGGATGACCGGAGCGTGTGTATTGACTGCACGTGTAACACGTTAGTTGTTGAGACCCGTAGGAAAATCCGCGGGTTGAGGCGAGCGTGGATACCAATTGCGTGACGTAAGTTGCGTTAGTCCGGCTCATTGCGCTTCCAAGAAAAGCATCGCTTCCGAGAGCTTTACGAAACCGTACCGCAAACCAACACCGGTGGGGTGGTTGAGTAGACCAAGGTGAACGAGAGAACTCGCGTTAAGGAACTCGGCAAAATAGCGTCCGTAACTTCGGGATAAGGACTGACGGCCCATAATCGGGTCGCCCGCAGCAAAAGAGTACAGGCGACTGTTTACCAAAAACACAGGTCCCTGCTGAAGTCGCAAGACGACGTATAGGGGCTGATGCCTGCCCAGTGTCAGAAGGTTACGTGAGGAGGTGCAAGCTTCCGATCTAAGCCCTGATGAACGGCGGCCGTAACTATAACGGTCCTAAGGTTAATCAACGATTACGCTTATCGCTAGCCTTAGTAAAATCGAACTATATGCGGAAAAGTCTTCCAAAGCTCTTCAGTACTCGTCTACACTGTAGACAGTAAAAATCTGAGAGACATGGAGAAAATCCGCAGGGAAGACCCCGATGTATCGGGGAACCCTCAGAGACTATACGTTCGATTCCGAAGATGAAACTTGATGCACAATGGATTACAGGCTTTACAGACGGGGAAGGATGCTTTCATATAAGTATCAATCCTCATAAAGAAATGTCTGTAGGATATCAGGTACTACCTGAATTCACTGTTGTACAGCATCAAAAAGATATTCAAATACTTCATGCTTTGAAGGCATACTTCAAGTGTGGTGTAGTGCGCACCAATCATGGTGACCGTTACGCATACCGCGTTCGTGGTATTGAGCATCTTACATCTATAATTATTCCTTTCTTTGAAAGTCATAGCTTGAAGACAAAAAAGAATCTCGATTTCTTAGCATTTCGAGACACTCTTCAGCTCATGCAGCAAAAGAAGCATCTGACAAAGGATGGAATAGTATCTATTCAAAAGATCATAGGAACGATGAATAGAAATCGGAAATGAGATAGTCCGAACTGCATGGTGACATGCAGACTCTAACAGAAATGATTAGAGCCTCTCAAAAATTTTGAGAGTGTAACACAATTGAGCGAAATTCCTTGTCGGGTAAGTTCCGACCCGCACGAATGGTATAACGGTCTGTACACTGTCTCAACGCGAGACTCGGTGAAATTGCAGTCCCGGTGCAAATGCCGGGTAGATGACGGAAGGACGAAAAGACCCTATGAAGCTTTACTATAAGCTGGCATTGTATTCTTGACTTATATGTGCAGGATAGGTGGGAGACTTTGAAGCGGTGGCGTTAGCCACCGTGGAGTCACTGTTGAGATACCACCCTTGTATTTTGAGAATACTCACCCTATGTGTGACACGCACTGGGGGACAGTGCTTGCTGGGTAGTTTAACTGGGGCGGTTGCCTCCTAAAATGTAACGGAGGCGTGCAATGGTCCACTAGTACCGGATGGAAATCGGTATTGTCGTATAATCGCATAAGTGGGCCTGACTGTGAGACTTACAAGTCGAGCAGGGACGAAAGTCGGTGATAGTGATCCGGTGCCCGAGCATTTTTTAGTGCTCAAACCACGTGGGTGGGGCATCGCTCAACGGATAAAAGTTACTCTAGGGATAACAGGCTGATCGCTCCCAAGCGCCCACAGCGACGGAGCGGTTTGGCACCTCGATGTCGGCTCATCGCATCCTGGGACTGAAGAAGGCCCCAAGGGTTTGGCTGTTCGCCAATGAAAGCGGTACGCGAGCTGGGTTCAGAACGTCGTGAGACAGTTTGGCCTCTATCCTCCGTCATCATCTAGAAACGTGAAGGAAGCTGCTCCTAGTACGAGAGGACCGGAGTGGACGAACCTCTGGTGTACCTATTGTCGTGTCAACGGCAGAGTAGGATAGCTATGTTCGGCAGGGATAACCGCTGAAAGCATCTAAGTGGGAAGCCCCTCCTAAGATAACGTTTCTCCATAAGTCCGCCGGAAGATGACCGGCTAGATCGGCTACAAGTGTACGCACGGCAACGTGTTCAGCTGAGTAGTACGAACGGACGATTGAACATTTTTCTTTCCTGTTTTCTTTATTGAAAACATTGGAGTACTGTTCATGTAACATTTACGCAGGCAAGATCTGCCCATTATATTATTATATCTATACTGACGATTTCTTCGTCTTGGTGTTTCTAGCAGTGGGGGTACACCTGTTCCCATCTCGAACACAGAAGTTAAGCCCATTAGCGCCGATGGTAGTGCGGCATGCGCCGTGCGAGAGTAGGCCGACGCCAAGACGAAGAAATCCGAAGTACGACAGAGATTACTCTGATGTTTGATGCTTATGAAAGCTAGCAAACAAGCACCCCCGAAAGGGTGTTTTTTGTGTATTCCTCTTGTCCCTTTTTTCTTGATAAAAAAGGGACGAAAAAATCAAGGCAGACTGAACTCGGTCGAAGCAATAATGATTGCACGTATGTAGCGCTCCTCAACTACGGTCACTGCGTTTGCCTATGGGCAACGTAGCATTCGTCGCTGTATTTCTTTTACCCATGGTTATTCTTCGCCCTCAAACAGGGCAGTCTGCCCAGACGATTTCAAGGCTGCTTTTCATCTTTGAAGAGTGACAAGAGAAATAAAATATATAGATTATGTGTAGCAAATTTGACATTCAAAAAAAATGATTTATGATTTGCGCTCATGTTCAACGAGTTCCCCCAGTTTCAAAAGGCATTGCGTATTCTTGCAGAGGATTCCACTGTAGAGTGGAGAATGCTCAGGAATAATCTAGTGTCGGATAATCGAGTTCCTGATATTGCTGGCTGCATGGCAACAAAAGATCATATTATCTATCAGAAATTGCTTACAAAAGGTGATCTAAACAGCATTATGTATGCACTAACAGTACAGGATATATCCATTAAAGATCGTATTGCAGATATATTATTAAAAAGCCTTCCCGAAGGAGATGGAGTCTTGCAGGGGGAATCCCTGTAAATAGTATAAAGAGGGAGTACTGGAATACTGGGGATTGGAATACTGGAGTAATGGAGTAATGGAGTAATGGAGTACTGGAATGAATCCTTGCAGTCCTCGCAGTCTTCGCAATCCTTGTACTCTTCCATTACGTAATACTTTTATTCAAACTTCTCCTGTACCGCCTTGTAGATCTCTGGATTTGCTTCCAAAGCCTCTTGCAAAGGAGTCTGAACAAGTTTTAGCTTCTCTAGCACTTCATTGATACGGTTACACTGATCTGCATCTTCTAAACAAAGAGGTTTGATGGTGTCATACAGATTCACTGCATCCACGTATACCTGTAGGGATTCCGCAGGAAGGGCTACTTGCCCCTGAGCAAGTGCGATAAAGGACTCACGGAACTTGGCAAGAAGGGTGTCTGTCTTTGTAAGGATAGGATTAATGTCTGGCCTTTCCATTGGAAGGTTCTTTTGCTGCTTGATCAGTACAGATGTTTGCTCTGCTAATTGACGTACGGGTTGTGTCATTTTTGTAATGTCTTCCAGTGAACGAAGCTGCGAAGAGAAGTACTCTATGCCGCGGTCTAACCAGTCCAGAACATCTTGTAGATATGTTTCTACTTCGTCGTTGAACTCTTCACCATTTGCGATGTTTGCTGTCCGTGTGCGAAGGTCACGAAGGGTAACCAGCAATGCGTCACTTCGCCTCTGCACAATGTCGCTTCCAAGAATGTTTTCACGGATCTGTTTTTTGATTTCCGGTTCCGGAATGTCTATAACAACAGGCTTTTGTACCTCTTGTTCTTTTTGGTAGTCACATTTGGTACGGTCTGTCGTAGATTTCCCGTCTGCATCTATACAACGCAACTGGTCTTCTTTGATTACATTTTGTTGCTGTACAACAGGTTCTATTTTTGTGTCTTTCTGTGACTCTGTTGTGTCTTCTAAGACGGTATCTTCTTTGTTGTTTTCTTGTGTATTCTGCTGATTGGCATTATCCAAAGACTTTTGCAGAATGTCTTCTAGGACTTTTTTCTGTTCCTCTTGACGCTTTTCCTCTGCCTTCTTTTCTGCTTCAGTTTTATTTGAAGCAGGTGTATTTGTCGTCCTAGGGGTACTAGGAGTCGTCGTATCTGGCTTGGCTGTATTTACGGGCTTTGGTGTATCGTCATTCTTTGGTGTTGCAGGAATAACGATTGGCTCAGAGACAGGGGTAGAGTCTGTATCCTTTACAGGAGTATCATTGTCATTACTTTGGTCATTACTATCACCTTGATCAGAGCTGTCGTTATCATCAGAAGTGTCACGATCATTATCATCGTTACTATTATTGTCTTCTTGAGTAGTTATTTTTTTACAGCTTGCCGAACAAGAGTAGTTTCTATCAGAAAGAACGAGGCCTAGACCATTTTTGTCTCCGTCATCACATTCTTCGTTATTAGTGGGCTGTTTGACACCATCACCACACCGTGCATTTTTACATTCGTAACAATTGTCATTATCGTCATTATTTCCGTCATCACATTCTTCTGCTTCATTGACTGGTGTAAGTTGCCTAATGTCGTCACCACATCTTGCATTACGACATTCTATACATCCATCAGTATTGTCGTCATTTCCATCATCACATTGTTCATCGCCTTCTATGTCACCGTTACCACAAACGGGTTCGGGGGTTGTTTCACCTGTAGAACATTCGTTGTAAGTTTGATACCAGGGTCGTCCCGGCTTCGCTTTGTTTTGACAATATTGTTCAGGCGTTTGAAATGGAGAAAACTGATAAATATCTCTTACACAACTATTGTTATCAATATGCCAACAGCATTTTTCCCCAACGGGGCAGGTTGTTTCTGTATTTACTTGTGCTTTTAATGGCACATATTTTACCGCAGAAATTGCACCAATGGTAACAATTGCCATTGCAATAAGGCCAAGAGGTGAACGTAAGTGTGTGTATATTTGTTTCATCATCTACGTAGTATACTCTTTTTTGAAAAAAATTGCCAGAGTATTTTTAAAAAGGGTCTTACATGGAGAGTAAGACCCTTGGTGCTACTTATTTTAGGTATTAGAGAGTTTAATATTCACCTGTTGTTTGTCCGTCATTGACGGCATTGAGCTTCTGAAAAGTGCCCCAACCGGCAGTATTGATTATTTGTGCAGCATTAGTAATGCTCGAATGAGCACTGTTAATGTTTTCACTGAGGAAGTGCACAGATCCATCTGCAAAAAGAAAATGTGCTCCTCCGACATGCGTAGAACTAAACATGCCAGTTTTCCATTGCCCAGACAGCAGCATGCCTGTTGCACCATTGTTAATAGCCACAAAAGGACTAGCCATAACATCAGCCACATCATCTCCACTACCACTACAGGCTCTGCTAACAAAAGCATTGCCAGCCCAACCTTTGATACTTTCACGCTCTCCTATAAGGACAACATTACTCATACCATCCGTAAAATCCCGGAATCGACGCGATGAGTCTCCATAGAATGGAGAAAATCGTGCAGTTGGATATAATGGATGTGTTGGTTGATCAATTGGTGTATCAAATGCAAAAGATGAGGCAACGTAGTTGCTCTTTGCAAAGGCAAACGAGATTGCAGTGATAGATCTTTTTTCATTCCTCGGACCACTGGGGTCTGAGGGGCAAATAAGAGTCGGAACAATCGACGCAAGTAAATTGCGCTTGCTTACATTTGACAGAACATCATCTGGTTTTTGCTTTCCAGGGCTTAACTGGTTAAACAAATTTGCCTGATCCATCTGTGGCAAAATCATTGTGCTCCATGCCCATGCTGGGTAACCAGTTCTAGAACCAACAGGTGGTGCAAGTCGAGCTTCATAATTACCCGCGGGTAAACACCCGAAGGTTTCATGGTAGTTGTGCATTGCAATGCCAATCTGCTTCAGATTGTTCTTGCATGTACTGCGACGAGCAGCTTCGCGTGCCTGTTGCACTGCTGGTAAAAGCAGAGCAATCAAGATGGCGATGATAGCGATAACTACCAATAGTTCGATCAGTGTGAATCCGTTTCGTTTTTGTGAATTTTTCATCTTATTACCTCTTTTTAAAAAAATGTATTGGAATGTTAGAATTTTTATAGCCATACGCGGCTACAGAGTAGACGCGCTGTATATGTAAACCCCTTCATTCCAGAAGAGGACTAA
>Ga0222632_1000485_pt1 | contig 20619 bp, 29 predicted proteins | sample AntAcemetageno46_FD_179828 | JGI IMG/M metagenome (GOLD analysis project Ga0222632, IMG submission 179828) | Saline water microbial communities from Ace Lake, Antarctica - #46 | ecosystem: Environmental > Aquatic > Non-marine Saline and Alkaline > Saline | place: Antarctica: Ace Lake | collected...
TTAACCATTGATATACGTAGAAGTGATTCATATTATTGATATTCCACAAATCCAGGATTTGCGAGCGCCGGACACTCTGGGTTGATTTCTGATTTCAATGTTGCTTTCAATTCTGCTTCAGTGTGTTCTGCACCTGATGCCAGTTCGATACATCTCGCGGCGTTCTTGCCACCTTTGTTTATAATTCTTTCAATGGCTTCTGTTCTTTCAATGGCCAGTTTGCCCACGTCACGTTTGCCCTTGTTGAATCTCTTGTCTAGGTCCTGTAGGTCTTTCTTGAATGTGTTGATCAACACGTTCAGTTTCTTGTTGCTTTCCAAAATGGCAGTGAAGTCCGCCTTCTGCTGTTCTAACACCTTCTTCTGTGATTCTATGGATTGTTCCAACTTCAATTGGTTGGCCTTGAGTGTGGCGTTGTCCGCACGTAATTTCATCACGTACACTCCTGCACCTGCTATTCCAACAATCATCATGATGGCAATGGCCATTTTAATCTGTGTAAACATATTTTGTTCTTTGCGTTATAAATTATTTATAGTATAATATTATATGTAAATATAAAAATGAAGTATTTGGTAACAGGATCAGCAGGATTTATTGGTAAACATCTGGTTAGATCTATATTAAAGTTAGGTCACACAGTTTATAGCATTGATAAAAATCCAATTGGAATCAAACATACTAATTTAAAACATACCACAAAGGATTTAACAAAAATGACTGTTTTTCCTAAAGTTGATGTTGTATTACACCTAGCAGGACATAACGGAACTAGATTTTTTTATGAGAAACCAATACAGGTTATTGATGATAACTTGAACTCTACTTTAAATCTTATAAAATTTTATACTAAAAATAAATGTAAACTTTTTGTCTATGCCGGAAGTCCCGAATCAATAGCAGGAACAACAGATTATTTTAAAATGCCATTACCAACAAAAGAAAATTATCCAGTGGTTATTGATGACATACAAAATGCTCGATGGAGTTATGCTACCAGTAAAGCATTATCTGAATTATTAGTGGCAAATGCAAAACTTGATTATTGTGTGATAAGATATCATAATGTATATGGTCAAGGACAGGTAGAACATTTTATACCGGACTTTATAAAGAATTGTCGTAACGAAAAATTTGTACTAAAAGGATATAACAATACACGATCTTTTATGTATATTGATGATGCCATAGAAGCCACACTTAAAATAATTTCTAATAAAAAATGCAAAGGAGAAATTATAAATGTTGGTACAAGTAACGAAATAAAAATAATTGATGTGGCAAAAAAAATACTTAAAATACTTGGAAAAAATAAAAAATTAAAATTGTTGCCTGCACCAATAGGTAGTGTAACAAGACGATGTCCTGATCTAAAAAAACTTAAAAATATTTTTAAATTTAAAAGCAAAATAAGTCTCGATAACGGATTAAAGAAGGTTTGTATATGAAGATAGGTATAATAGGACTAGGAGTTGTAGGAAATGCTAACAAGATAGGATTTGAATTGTTGAATCATGAAGTGGTAGTACACGATTTAAAACATAATACAAAATTTGATAAGTTACTTCAAACAGAAATAATTTTTATTTGTTTGCCAACTGATCCAAAAAACAGAGAGGAATGTTTTACAACACATATTGAGGAATATGTTGAATTATTAAACAAAAAATCATATGTTGGAATAATTGTTATAAGATCAACTGTGTATCCGGGATTTACACAAAAAATGATAGATCTTTATTCTAATTTAAAAATTTGTAATAGTCCTGAATTTCTTAAAGAAAGAGCATCGGTAGAGGACTTCATGAATCAAAACTTACTAGTAGTTGGTACAAACGACAAATGGATATACAACAAAGTGGTCGAAGTTCATGGAACTTATCCAAAACAAATAGATCAATTGTTGCCTGTGGAAACTGAAATTTTGAAATATTATGCTAATACGTTTGCCGGTTTGCGGGTGGTCTTTGCAAACATTTTTTATGAAATTTGTAACAAGTTTGATGCCAATTATACGGAAATAAAGAAATCGTATATTAAAACAAAAAATACAACAGATTTTTATTTAGATGTGAATAAAAATTTAAGAGGATATGCAGGAACTTGTTTACCAAAAGACATCAACTTTATAAGTTCTTTTCTTAAAAAATTAGATCTTGATTACACACTGTTAGATAGCATAGTTAAAGATAATGACAAATTTGAAGCTACATCACCAAAAGGAATGCGTAAATCAAAATGATATTGCAAGGCAAAGTACCTATAACATGGAGTGGCCAAGATTATGAAGATGTATTATATAAAAGTCATCCCAATCCGTACCGAGGTTTTGATGCATCAGCACAAATAAAACAAAATAGTAACTTGAAATTAGATGTGCATATTTGTTACGATGTAAATCAAAATATTAAAAAGTGTTTAGAACAATTTAAATTAAACAATGTAGCGATACAGTTACAAAAATATTTGCCGGGAGACTATTTGCCATTTCATAAAGACACATATGCCACTTATAAAAAACATTACGATATAAAAGATACAGACACAGTTGTGAGAATAATAGTGTTCTTACATGACCAAACCCCCGGACAACAGTTATGGATAGATGATAAAATGTATTATGGAAATTGTGGAAGTTATTTTGGGTGGACAAACAACACAGAACACATGGCGGCAAACCTAAGCTCTCAGCCAAGATACAATTTACAAATAACCGGTACTTCTACTTTTTAAAAAGATTTATATTTCGACAATCGTGATACTGTATTTTTGCAGGTACAAAATTCTTTTTCTTTGAATACTCTTTTAAAAGTTTACTACAATTAATGGCGTGTTCTATTGGCATATTATAATGGAACCCGAGACTCCAGTGTTCTTGTTCACTAGTGCTCAACGGTAATAGTCTACCATCAGACGACATTTTCTTTAGTGCTTCGTACCATTCTTTGTTGTCAGTAAGTATTGCTCCTCCTCGTTTGTTGTCCAAGGGTTTACCGTTTCCAAAACTTAAACATTGTAATTGTCCTTTTTTATACATATTTGGTTTAAGCAACCTGGCACTATCCCATATAGGAGTATTTTTTATATTATACTCGCCGGTCCATTCATCATCGTTTAATTCAAATTTAATATCAAGTTTTAGATATAACATAGGTACACTCACATATGTGAATGCAGTACTTGAAACAGATTTAGGTTCAAGAAGTCTTAAACATAGTTCTATGGCATGAGTACAACAATCAGTTGCTATAACATATGGTGATCCAGTGAAATCTGCAAGTTGTTTTTCAAAATCAAAAATATGTTGGTATGACATTTAACTTATTTGATTTTTTTAAGATTTTTTGTCTTCTGTCCTAAACTATATCCTAGACCAAATGCTATTGCTAACATTCCTCCTATCAACAATGTGTGCCATAATAAAAACATTATTGAATCAATTCCGGCTTGTAGACAGTTTTACCATTTTCTTTCATGGCAGTCAGTGATTGCTTACGATTGCCTTCTGATTTATAACTGACGTGTACCCAACCTGAATCAGGTATGCCTGGTGTGTAGAATTCTAAGATGAGTTGATCGAAGTCTAGGTTGTCTTCTATCCATTTGGCCACGTCATAGTTGCCTGTGCCTGGACACTCTATGTCCACTGCCTCACCTTTGCAGTGTTGTGAGTTGCTTGAACCACCTACTGCTTCGTTCAGTGCTGGTCCTCTGTATCCTGAGTTGATGACAGTGACACCAAAGTTCTCTCTGACTTTTTGCACAACATTCTCAAACAGTTCTTTTGCGTTTGCTAGATGTTCTTCGCCTGGAGTGTTATCAAGACCTTTTCTTGTGGCTGTCTGACTTTTTGTGAATTCTGCTAGTGTGAAGTTTGTGCTTAATCTTGTCATAATGTTTCTTACCAGTTGTGTTTACTTATAACAGCACTCTGTCCGCCTTTAGTAAAAACGAATTTATTCTCAAAGGTTTTGGTAATATGATATGGTCCAAAATATTTTGTAAGATACATACACTCAGACATTGACTGTTCGTCGAGCTTAAATGCTTTTGATTCTTTTAAGACCTGTGATGTTGAACCAAACGTATGTAGTTCAAACTGCAAAGGATTTGCGTTTAGTTTTTTAACTTCAAATATATTATTTTCTAATTTAAATTCTAAGATCTTAAACTTGTCAAAGAAGCTATGCACTTCACCTAAACGGAGTTGATTAACTTTACTATTATAAGCAATCGATGTTCTAGGTAAAACGTTTGCTAAATTTTCTCTTGATGCTAAAAAAGGTTTATTTCTTTTGTGATAGGTAAATTCAAAATTTTCAATATTAGTTAATTTACTTAGGTCGTCCAAAAATTCTTTTATGTATGAGTCTAGCTTTTCTTCTCTAGGAAATTCAATAAACACTCTGTACTGGCCGTCGTCCATTGTTCCCGGAGTTGCATCAGCATCTAGAACTTTTGTGTATCCTTTTTCGGCAAATCTTTCTAAATCTTTTGCTCCCTCGGCGTTAGAACAAACAAAAGCCAAGACACAAACATCTTTGTCTTCGCCCATTTTTGATTTAAATTGATCTACTGAGAATCGTTTTTCAACTATACCCTCAAGGTCGCCTGATCGTAGGCCTTCATTAAGTTGTTTCATTTTCATCTGTATCTAAAACTGTTTCATCTGTGTCAAATTTCTTTTGAATTTTATTTTCAACCCCGTTTTTAAAACTAGCTGTTAAACTTTTTGGCATACGTATTTCTACTATCCATATATCATGAGAATCAATTTTACCTTTTACTGTTCCTGGTCTGTAATCCTCTGGAGATTTAATTTCTCTAGGTTTGAACAATTCGTCTCTCTTATAGAAAACTTTGCAATCTCTGTCAGTTAATCTTTTTCCTCCTGAAGGATCTGGCATCTTATCGCTAGGCCACATAAATGAACAAGTGACAAAATGTCTCGAATCAATTGGGCCAGAAACTAGTTCTCCGTCTTCCCAATTTTTAAAAACATATACATCTAACTCATCTAACACTCTTTCAAAATCTTTTAAAGAGTCAAGTGCCGGTGAAATACCGTATAGACCTTGTGTATTTTTGATGATATCTAAAACGTCAAGCATTGTCGTATATTTAGCAGTGATAATTGGCTTGTGATATATGTACATATATTAACCATGGTAAAATATTAAATACTTTTACAAATGTCTCATAAACAAAGACACATTAAATCACAATCAATCACAACCTACGAGGAACCCTATGTTATATCAAAGCCTACAACTGCGGCCTTTATTTCAGAGAAAATTATGGAAACTAATGAGGAAAAAGACTGTGTACGACAAGCGAGTGAAGTTGTACACAATGAATCAAAATTGGTTAAAGATTAGAAAACAGAAGGATAGACGTAGGCGTAGAATATTGACTAGATTATGGAAAGCAAAACAGTTGGCTATGCTTCAACGTATGTATAGGTGTTAAATTTTAGATAACCAAAGAGAGTGTGCTTGATTGCAGAGCTGTTTGTCTAGCGATAGGCCAAGTTTTTTTGTTTCATCTAATAAATGGGTTATAAAATGTTTGCCCTCAAATAATTCATCGCCGTTGATGCTAATTATTTCATCATCAATGTGAAAACATTTTATAAAGTTTTCTTTGGTATAAAGACTTTTCATTTCATAATAAAAATAACTGTCTTTAAAAGCCGGGTATAATTGACTCATCCTGTTATAACCTTTGCTTCTTTCCTCAGGCATTGTAATAATTACAAATTTTTTCTTTATAAGTTTAGCAAAGCCAAATCCAGAATATTCAAAAAAATGTGTTCCATAAGAACGATTCTTGCTTACAGTTTCTTTAATATCAATATTGTCTTTACTCAGCACATTGTTATCAAAATAGTGTGCCTTATTTGTAGTGTCTTTATAGTCTTCTATATTGAATCTAGACGTTAAGTTTTTGTCTGTTGAAATTAAGTTGGCTATGTGATTGCCTCCATTGCCAGGAGCAAAAACTGTAAAGACATTATTAACTGTTGATGAATTCGTCGATGACATCTGCATACCACTTTCTATAATGTTTGATCATATTTTTGTATGGTATATCCACTTTTTCTTTCATTGGCAATATATTTTTAATCACTTCTTCATTGACACAATCTAATATCACAGTGGCCTTACTAAATTTTCCAGATCCTACAGTTTTCTTTGATAATTCAACAACCTCGTCAAATTTTCCATCTGGCTTAATATTATAATTTACTATAAAATATCTTTTCTTATTGTGTTTTTTACCCATTGTGTATCCTTGCTAGTTTGATCATCGTAGCCGCAAGATTTATTTCTGGATCTGCTACAAATGAATGGTCAACCAATCCTTGCTTTATTGCTAGAATGGCCTTGTCTTGTCCGTCATCGTCTTTCGCAATCAATTCTAAATTATCATAGAGCCAACGGAAGATTTCCTCTACTTCTTCTGGTCTGGCTTGAGAACAAACAATTTTTCTTGCTTCTAGTATTTTACCTTGTTTGAACAGTTCTACCATTTCTAAACGATAGTCGGCTTGACCTTTGTCCGACTTGTCGGGTGCGTGTAAAGTACCATCTCTAGAATTCATTTGTACAAGGTTGATACATTTTCTCATATCCGGATATGTAGCTTTTACATAGGTATCAATTAAATCGATATTTGGTTCGACCTTTTCAGAAATTAATATTTCTGCTATACGAGCTGTGAACTCGTTTTTGTCTAAAGTTTCAATATGGAATCCTTGGCATCTGCTGTGTAGTGCAGGAATTACTCTGTTAGGATAGTTACAAGTTAGAACAAATCTTGCCGATGTGTGATATGTTTCCATAACACCACGAAGTGCCGCTTGTCCGTTGGGAGTGATATAATCTGCTTCATCTAATAGCACATATTTGAAATCACCAAATGGCATTATCTGTACAAAGTTTATGATCTTGTCTCTGACTGTGTCCACAGAGTTTTCTCTAGATGCGTTGATCTCTAACATATCATACGGATCTACATTTAATTCTTGAAACAGTACTTTGGCCAGTGTAGTCTTGCCTGTGCCAGGAGCTCCTGAGAACAACAAATGTGGTATAGCACCGTCTTTGAGCCAACCTTGAATCTGTTGTCTTTGATTTTCGTCACGAACCACATAATCTTTTAAAGATGTTGGTCTATATTTTTCTACCCATAGGTCTTTCATAAGCTAATTATTTTAATAGTTTTTAAATTTAATATGTATTCAACAGAAACCTTAGAACAAATTACCATTGAACCAACCAGTTATTGCAATGCTCGATGTCCGCAGTGCGACAGGTTCGACGATAAAAATAATTTAATAGTTCCATTAAAACATCTAAATATTAGCATTTTACAACAGAACTTGCAACCTAAACTTCTACCCAATTTAAAACAAGTAGACCTTGAAGGTAATTGTGGTGATGTATTAAGCCATAAAAATCCGTTAGGATTATTGCTTGTTTATAAAGATGTTAAAAAGATTAGAATGGTAACAAACGGATCCGTTAGAGGTGTTGAGTTTTTTAAAGATCTAGCACAATTTAAAAATACAGAATTGGTATTCAGCGTTGACGGATTGCAAGACACAAACCATTTGTATAGACAAGAATGTAATTTTGAAAAAATAATGTCGAATGCCGAATCCTACATCAATGCCGGCGGCAATGCAACTTGGAAGTTTATTGTTTTTAAACACAACGAACATCAAATCAACCAAGCAAAAGAGCTAAGTCAAAAAATTGGATTTAAAAATTTTATAGTACAACATAGTGATAGAAGTTGGTATCACGGATGGAAATGGCCTGTCTACAATAACAACACCTATCAATATGATCTTGAACCTAGTAGTATGTTTGAAAAGTCGTTGTCAAGCGATCATAGTAAATTAAATGAAAAACTTATAACAATTTATAAACAAAATAAAGTTGTTAAACAATGTCCAATGGCACTGCAGAAGAAAATTTTTGTAGATTATAATGGTTATGTTATTCCTTGTTGTATGCTTAGTAATGACTTGTGGAATGAAACTTATAATACTAAATTTTTAAAAAAATATGTTAAAGATCTAGGAACCATAAGTCTTTATAAAAACAATATTAAGAAAATATTTGAGGGAGAATTTTATAAGAAGGATTTGCCCATGAGCTTTAAAACAAAACCAATGCCAAAATGTCTTCTTTATTGTGCTGAAAAAAAATCTTAATCGTTTCCAGGCAGTTTAGTCATCTGTTGGGCACCGCCCATGTTGACGTACCCTGCTTGTTTGTTATTGTGTTCAGGTTCGTCTTGTGACACTAACAATATATCATTTTCGTCAATCATTCTCACTTCTAGTTCAACGCCGATGTCACCTGCTGATCCTTTTTCTTTTCTTTTGAGTTTGAAAGCCCTGGACCATCTACCATGCGAGACCATTATCCATTCACCTACTTTAACATCAACTTGATCTTTGCCAACAGCATATACCTTGCCCCATCTAGGATGTATGCCTCCTGCTGTACCGTCATCATCAACTATGATAATTCCGCCTTTGGACTTTGTTTCTCCAAAGTGCATGTCAGAAACTAGTACTCTATTTTTAAGTGGTGTGATATCGTTCTCGACAGTGTATTGCTTTCCACCATCTCCACCGAATCCTTTTGCCTGTGCTGATTTTATGTCCATCGTAGTACTATTATACTAGATTTATTCTAATCCGTCAAGAGCCGCATCAATGCCTGATTTTGGTTCTTCTTTTTTTGGTGCTTTTTTGATGATGTTAACAGGCGTTGGCTTAACTTTTTTAACTGTAGGATTCATTACTTGAACCTGTTCTACTCTTGGTTGAGGAATAGGTGTAACTTTTTGTGTTTTTTTTACAGTTGTGTCCTGCGCCTTGCCTTTAGGTGTTTCGTAATACTGTTTCATAACTGCATCTTTTGATTTTATTATTTGACCATTTTTGCCCAACACGTCTCCACGAGCATTGACCCCCATATTACCAACAGCAGGTGTTTCGAGGTTTGATGATCTTAATTTGTCTATATCCACCATACGTCCTTGCATGGTCCTATACATTTTTTTTCTTACTGGTTGTCTAGCCATTATCGTTAACTCCTAATTTTACTTATCATCTCAAAAATTACAACAACAAATGTTTGAACTTATTGGCATTGTCTTTTATATATTTTGGTAAAACATCAAAGCCAACTTTTTTTAAATCTGTTGTTGGGTTATTGTAGTTGTATCTACCATTAAATAAGTCTTGTTGATTGTTTAATTTTTCTCTTATTTGATCTACAGTTAATTTGTTCTCTGGTCTGTAGTTAATAAAAGATTGAATTTTTTTATAAATTCCTGTTTCAGGTAACACATAAGAAAAATGCCACCCGCCCGGATCAACTAACTGTGAGCTTAATGTATCATAATTTCCAAGGTTCTTGTGATAATTCAAATGCATTCTCAGTTCTTGGCAATTACCAAGTTTTCCGTGTTTTATTCCTTTTGGATGTTTATCCCATGGTGTATATGCAGGATTGAGTAGATTTAATTTTCCTTGAAAACACAGTTGTTTAAAAATAAAAAGATCTTTTTCATAATCTAAATTTTCTATTATAGGTATCTCGTCAACATCACACAATAAAATTATATCGTCTACATCGGCATCGTGTAGTCCTTGCTTAATTTGTTCTCGTAAATTATATTCTCTTTTTCGACCAGAACTGTGTTTTTCTGACCATGTTGGAAGTTTTTGCCAATCCACGTCCTGTTCTTTGACTTGAAAATATCTTATCTTATGCTCAAATTTTTTATTATTCTTAAATTGAAAGCCTTTGTAGTTGTCCGCAAAGTCATAATCTGCCTCGACTATAACGAAATAATCAACAAATTCATCCAAGACTTCAAATCTAAGTTCAAGTAAATCATTCTCTAGACCGGAATAAGGAAAACAGTCGTATATCTTCATCTCAAAAATTCTTTATAATCGAGCTCATAAAGTAACGGATTTATTTTGTGTACACCTATTAAAAATAAACAAAAACTTGAAACTGAACTTCCTCTGCCAACACCCCATACCACATTATTATTTCTAAGAGTATCTATGAAATATATTAAAAACTGCAGAACTTTAATAAATCCTTTTTTATTAAACAGTTTCATCTCATCAATAACTCTTTGCTTTTCCGTATCGTTGGCACATTTATCAAGCAACCATTGTTCAACATTTATTGTTTCGTAATGCACAGGCATAAACCATTGTTCTGTGTTTGCAAGGTCAAATTCTTCAAGTGGCAATGTGCTTTTCAGTAATTGTTTTGGAACCGGCAAATCTATCCCCGAGTCGTGTAATGCTTGTAGATATTGGTCGGGCGATTCAAGATGTAGTTGTGAAATATCAGTAAGTGGATTTGAATATATGTGTTCTATGAGATAGTCTTCTTTAAAGACACAGTCACCGTACTCATTTATTTTTATTTTTTCCACCATCTATTACTTTCGCATTAAATTCAAAAATTTTTGCATTCTCGGGTTTTTTAACCTCAGTATTTGGTACTGGGTTCCACGGAAAGTGTCCTGAATATATTCCTTTTGATAATTCTTTGTCATAAGTTGCTGTATCATTTCTTAACCACCATGGGTCAAACTTATTATACTTGGTTGAAAACCAATTGTCAACGTCAAGCAACTGAAGTTCTGTGTAGTCTTTTTCTACAGTATAACTAATACCATCTCCTTGAAAACTTTCTAGTTCTATACTGTCTACTACAATTTTACCTTCTAAAATAGCAGTTGATTTGGTAAAACAAACAGCTGACATTATTTGATCGTATGGAGGTTTTGGCAATTCTATAAATCTATTACTAGTATGTTTTTGTAAAACTTTGTATAATGGCTCATTTCTTGCTGTTATTATAGAGTTGTTAAAAATTACGTGATAGAGAGTTTTTAATCTTTCAAAATATATGTTTTGCTCAGCAAGATTGGATGTTATAGGTCTTATCTTTATTTTTACTGTATAATTGTTATAGAATAGCTCTCCGTCAACTACTATGATACCTTTAAAATCTGTTGCCCAATTGAAGTTTTTTTTCATTGTTTTAATTAGTTATAGTTATAGTCATTATGTGCATACATTTCAGAGTAGATATAATGGTAATTTTAGTTTGTATCTTTAATATCTAGGTAAATAATTACATTATAACAGAATTTAGGAGTAGAAAACAATGGTACAAATTATAGAGAATGCATTGACTGAACAAGAATTAACACAAATAAGAGCGTTTGATCTTATTGAGGATTCATCAGTACAACAAGGAAGAAAATATAGAAACAAGACTGTAAAGAACGACAGTGTAGATCAGTTATCTAATCCGGCAATAGCATTTGTACTTGAAAAAGTTAAAAAATTAATTCCTGAAAATCACCAAGTTTGTGATATGGTTCTTCACACTACTGAACAAGGTATGCAAATTCACTCAGACGGAAACATTAACAAAAAAGATCACAAAGCAATTTTATTTCCAATAAACGTTGAAGCCGAAGGCGCTGGAACAATCTTTTTTGAAAATCAATATTTAGGTGAAGGCCCAATGGTTTTTGCAAAAAATAACCCATGGGGCGGAAGTAACAAAAACAAAGACCCTAAAAACTCTTCAAAAAGAAAAATCACAGCAGACTATTCGGTAGTAACAGACTATAAAGAAACTGCTAACATCGCCGAAGTACACAAAAAACACTTAGGTCATATACCTGCTGAAAACTCAAACGGATTAACCATTGAAAAAATTTATAAATGGAAACCGGGACAAGCAGTTATTTTTGATTCTACTCAGTTACACTGTGCTACTAACCACGTAGGTTATAAGACAGCTTGTACAGTTTTTACAAGACTAGTTGACTAAAATAAATTTTTAGATTATTCGATATTAACAAGTTCGCCCATGTCGGGTTCGTTTCTTGCTTTTTTCATATTATCATGAAAGCTCTTAATTCTACGAGTTCTTAATTCACCTCTATAGCTTTCAAGTGCGTTGTTAAGTTGCCCAATAAGTTCAGGGTTCCTGCCAAATCGAGTAGCAGATGCTTTCTTCTTTGATAATTCTTGTATTTTTTTAGATATGTCTTCGTCGGAAAGTTTGCTAAATTCTTCTTGTAGTGGATGGAAATACATTCCTGCCTCCTATTAGCTGTAGTTGTTGCCCAACTGGTGCATCAATATCGTTGTGCCACCATCTGGACTCATAAACTCGTACAAGTATCTACCTGATTCAGTTAATGTGATAGAGTCTGAACTGCCATCTGCTCCTGATACATTTCCTGATACCAATACACTTGATGGTATTGTAATTACGTGTGCCACTGATGCTACAGTTATATCAAGGATTATTCTTCCTAGAGTTGTTGTTAACGGCATATTTGTAATTGCCAATGTAATTGAACCTGTAGTTGTCGCTGTTTGATAGTGTCCGTTTTCGTGATTGAGTGTAGTTGCACCGGTTACGTTACCATGTACATAAACTGTTTCAGCAGTGTCTTTTAATACTGCCTTTGTTACAACATTATCTGCAAAGTTTGATGAAGCATTTAAAGAAGCCTTGTTTGATTGTAGGTCTTCTATTTCAGTTTTTGCATTTGTAAAATTGTTTTTTACTGCTGTAAAATTATCTCTGAACCCTTGAGAACTATTGTCTTGTCCCGCTATTGGGAAAGTTCCATCTATGTTACCTGGTACTATGTTACTTGCCATATTATTCCTCTAGTTTCTTTTTAAATGCTAGGTATTTATCACCTTTACGCTCCACCCTAATCTTAGATGAGGCTATTGGAGCATTTGTAAACACTATTGTTGTTTTTTTGGTTGAACCGTCGTGCGTTAGTCTAAATTGAGGTTCGTAGTCGGTGCTCCTCAAGGAACTGTCAGCCGCTAAAAATGTTGGCTTCAGTAAATTATCTGCAGTTACTTGATCACCGTATTCCAAAATTGTAGAATTTTCTCTAATTTTTATTTCTTCTTCGTGTACTATTTCGTTTATTTCAAATGTTGTAGTAGACCCATCTGGAGTGATTGTTCCAGTATCAACTTTGTGCCCTTTCACTACATATCTATCTATTTCGTAATCAATTTTTTTAAAGTCTATAGATTTATCTAGTATTCTGCTTCTCACAATGCTAGATTTGCCAGGTTTACAATAAGCTAGGACAATGGCCATCCTATAACCTAGAGGAACACCTGCGTTATCCTGTGACGTTCTCATCCACAATGGCATATGTACGTATTCTTTTTGTCCAAGGCTTTTCATTTGTGATCTCATATTGGCCACCGCATTCGGGTAGAGTCTTTCAAAGTTTCCTAAGTCAGCTGATAAAGGATTGCTGTATCTTATTTTTGATCCGGAAATACTAAAATCTAATCCACTATCGGTCGTTACATTATAAACATCGTAATCCACTGTTATTCTAGAAGCATCAGCCAATGGACCAATCAAAGGTTTAGTAATACTATTTCTTAAATCAACAGTAGTTGACACGGCCTTTCCTAGTTTATTGACAAACTGGTCTTGCATTTCTATATAAACTACTTCGTACTTTGTATTTCCATTTTCTTTAGCAACTGCTGTTTTTACATCACCAAAGTATAATTTTTTTGGTGAATGATTTTTTTCCATTTGTTCCTGTAATGTTTTTAAAGTTTGCTGTTGTAGTCCAGATATCAACAGCATTTCGGCAGTGTTTTTTATTCCAAAATTATTATCTTCGGGTCTAAAAATAAATTCTTCTTTGTTTATATTCGGATCCTGGGCAATTTGAAAGAATAAATCTCGATCACTTAAACTATTTTCTTTATTATTAATCAATCCCTGTGCATACATATTACCATATTCAACCCCGTATGGTAGACTAACTTTAAGGGTAAATTCTTTTGTAGCGGCGGTGCTTTGATATTGATCGTTTGCTGTTACTGAAAAGGTATATTCTCTGTCAAAACTCAAAGAGTTTGTGTCAAATGTAACTTCATTTATGTCGACTGTTGTGAATTCTGTTAGATCTACATTTCCAATTATATTTCCTGCTCTACTTAAACTTAATCCTGTAGGCAATGAGCCAGAAATAATATTATATTCTAATACACGGTTGGCTTCTGCCGCTTGTGCTTCAATTGATAACAAACTAGGTATGCCTGCTGTCACTGTTCCGAGAGTTGCTGATGTAACAAAACTTATTCCTACTTCAATTTCTCCTATAACAGTCATTGTAAACTGTTTGTCAGCAAATACAGAAACACCAGGATATGGAGTTCGTGTTGCTCTTATCGTAAACGTGTAATTGGTTTCAACGGCCGCTTGTCTAGATAAAGTTCCAGCAATTTCTCCTGTGCTTGTATCTATACTCAGTCCGTTGGGAATACTACCACTAACTATAGAATATTCTAGATCTCCCTGTAATTTGTCAAAGTCCTCTACATCAATTTTAATTACTACATTGTTATCGTGTTTGAATGTTCCGAGAGCTGATTCTGTTGAGAATATAGGTTTTCTGTTTCCACTCAAACTCATGGTTAAAGAATATCCGTCTTGTACAGTTTGATCAACAGTTATTATTGAGTTATCTACTCTAAAATAATCTGCAGTATAAACAAAAATATTGTTTATTTGTGTGATACTACTAGCCCCGTCGGAAACTCTTACTATAAATTCATAATTCTGTGATCTAGATTTTGATCTTGTTGTAGGATCATAAGGAACATCATCGTAGTCATATACATTGTCATAACCGCCAACTTCACCAAATTTTTCATCGTCAGTAAGACGTATTACACCAGAAATTAACCCAGTTGGAGAAATAGTAACACCTGGAGGTAATTTACCTGAAGCAACATCATAGACAAGGGTCTGGCCTGTGGCTGTATCAGTATCGGTCGCTGTAATTTGATATTCTACATAACTGCCGTCTATAACAACAAGGTCTCTTGAAGTGTCTGCTGTAACGATTGTATTATCAGCAAGTAGTATTTCGGAGTCAGCAGTTTTTAATGATGTGTCGGCAAAATCTAACTGCCCACTAGGTGTTCCAAAAATAGGTAGATCTGCCCCTTGTATTTGTAAAGAAAAAAATCTGTCGGCTATAACCGTTCCGTCCGAAGCACGAATAACAAAATCGTATAAACTTCGAGTTGAAACTTCAAACGGAGTGCCTTGTAGTAATCCTGTAGAAGTAAGTTGTATACCGGGAGGTAGGGTTCCTGCAATGTGCAAGTAAGTCAAACTAGTGCTGTCCGATGTGTTTGCTTCTAACTGATTAGAATAGAATTCACGCTCGTTGATTACACCCAAAGATCCTGTTGTAGTAGACCACTTTACATTTGCCATTGTTTATTACTTCCAATGGTATTTATAGTGAATTAAGTGATTATTAACTAGCCGCGTAATACGGTATAGCAAACACAGTACCACCTAGGTTTAATTTAAGGTATCCTGTTGGCTGTGCCGGAATAGCCGTCGCACCACCTGCCGATCCCACAGTTGTCTGTGTTTGTGGATTGTTAATTCTAACTGTACCTGAACCCTGTGTACCTAAAATTAGATCAGAGTTTGTAGCAGATTGTTGAATTGATGCAGATGCTCCTAGTATAAGTTCTGAACCAACAGCAACATCTGTTGCGGCAAGTTCGTTTGTTACAGCAACAATGTTACCACCTAAAGTTATAGTTCCAGTTCCGTTTGGAGTAATGTTAATACCACCATTGGTATTTGTTGATATTATTGTGTTGGCGTTAATATTAATATTGTCAACACCAAGATCACCTGTGATTCCTACTGATCCTGTAATTGTTTGACCAATTGTGGTCATTGCCTTTTGTATATCTATAATACCTGTTCCAGCGGCATCAATTTCTAAATTGTCATTGGTGTTAGCCGATGTAATCTTATTATCTTTTAATAGCACACTGTCTGTTTGTAGTGTTCCAGTGACAACAACTTGTCCTGTTATTGTTACATCGTTTGTAGTAAGAGTTCCTGTTACATTAACATTTTCAGCCAATGTAATTAATGTAGAATCATCTGATGAAATAGTAGTTCCATTTACTTTAACAGCACCTAATATAACGTTTCCAGTTCCGCCTGGGGAAATATTGATGTTTGCATTTGAACTAGAACTTATTGTGCTATCGTTGAGTATTAAATTGTCAACAGTAATGTTTCCAGTCATCGTGGCCGCATTTATTGTTGGGTTGGTCAATATTTTATTTGTAAGTGTCTGCGATCCGGTCAATGTCACAACAGTGCCGTCTATGGCCGTTGTCACTGTGTTGTTTACTGCTGATGTTGTGATTCCTGTCCCACCTGAGAACTGCATCACTTCTGAATCTAGGTCAATAGAATTTGTTGTTGAATCGTCTGCCGTGAAATCTAGGTCACTTGCCGTCACCTGTGCGTCAACGTAAGTCTTGATTGCACCCTGTGTGGCCAACAGTGTTGCACTTGTGCCCAATGCACCGTTGTCTATGCCTGTGACAGTTGCACCTGAGGCCAATGCTAAACTTGTTGATAAAGTTGTTGCACCTGTAAATGTCTGTGTACCAGAAACTGTTAGTATTCCAGTTACATTTGTGTTTCCTTCAAGCTCAACTGTACCTGTTCCGTTTGGAATAACTCTAATATTTACATTTGATACAGCTGATGTAATATTAAATCCGTTTATGTCTAGATCTCCACCCAGTTGAGGAGTTGCGTCTTCTATTAGGTCATTGGCCTCGGCCGTTGTTCCGTATAATTCTGTAAAGTTATCGTTGATCTTGTCAAATGCTGATCTTAATGGATCTCCTGTACCGTCGTTTGCACTGGATCCTATGTTGATTGATTGTTTAGCCATTTTTAAATTCCTTTTTGTTGCTGATATTTATCTGTAATTCTATAAACCGAATGTAAAATATTACACATCCATTAGTATTTTTACAAATTTAAAAACTGTAGAATTGTTGGATATAGGTGTTACTCTAATCCTTACGTTGTCACCGTCTATGTCCGCAGTGTAGACTCCTAAACTATCAGTATAACTAGACACAGATCCAAATGTACTGACGTATGCTGTGGTTCCGTTGTGTGTTACATTGGCTTCTACTGTCTCATACCTACCGTTTGTGGTATCTGTTGCAGATATAAAGTATTTGGCACTCCTGTATAGAGTTTTATCAAACGTATCAATATTAGATGTCGTTGATGTGGCAACGGTCGCTGTGCCATCTAGTATATTACTATGATCTAAACTGACTCCTGCTGTGGCAAAACTTAATACTCCGCTTCCGTTGGTTTTAAGGAATTGTCCTGATGAGCCATCCGTTGTAGGAAAAGCAAAACCATTTACTTCCACTGTTCCTGAGCCGTTACCGCCTAGTTCTAAATTGGCATTTGAGATATTTGTAGAAATTGTGTTGTCTTTGAACGATATAGAATCAATAGACACTGACCCTGTGCCTGCCGCATCCAGTTCGAGATTGCTATTAGTAACTGTAGTTGTTATTTTGTTATCGCTTATCTGTATGTTGCTGTCTATTAGTATTTTATTTGCTGTAACATCGCCGGTTCCTGAAGCTATCAATTTTATATCGTCATTGGTTCTGTTTGCCGATATATTATTACCACTAATGGTTATGCCAGAATCAACAGCAGTTTCATTATAGAGTTCAACAAAGTTAGTATTAATTTTTTCCATTGCGGCACGAAGTGTATCACCTGTACCATCATTGGCATTAGAACCTATGTCAATAATTAATCTTGTCATTATACTTCCTTTAATATCCTTACAAATTTAATCACGTGTGCATCGTTACTGACTGGAACAGCTCTCAATCTAGCATTTCCGCCGCTGACATCTGCCGAAAAAGTTAATAATGGTAGACCAAAACTATTTACACTGCCAGCTGAACTGACATAAGCATTCGTTCCGTCGTGTATCATGTTAACTGTTACAAATTCAAATCTACTATTTGTGCTGTCAGAAACACTTATAAAGTATTTCCCCGACCTATACTGAGTAACATCAAATTCATTAACAGTTGCTTCTGCACTACTATTTAAAGTAACAGTACCGTCTGATATATCTGACAAGGCTGTAATTATATCCGGTAAGACCCATGCAAGGTCTTTGGATCCGTCTGTCGTTAAAAGATAATTGTCAGGAGCATCAGTACCTGGTATGTTAAATCCGTTGATTTTAATTATACCTGTTCCATTTGGTGTTAAGTTTATATTGTTTGAAGAGTTGGTATTGACTATCTTATTGTGTGTAAATTTTAATTGATCTATGATAATACTTCCTGTACCTGACGCATCGAGTTCGAGATCAGCATTTGATACAGTTGTTTTAATTGTGTTGTCAATAATTTTAATATTGTCATCAATTTTTAAACTAGACAAAACTACTTGTCCTGTTCCGCTTGGTGCTAAATTTATGTTCCCATTTGTTGACACTGATGTTATGTTGTTTCCGGATAACCTTATGTTAGAGTCAACAGCAGTCTCTAAGTATAGCTCTTCAAAGTTCTCATTTACTTTCTGTCCGGCAATCCTGAAAGTATCACCTGTGCCGTCATTTGCTACTATACCTATGTTGATTGTTTCTCTGGCCATTTTATATACTCGCTAGTGTGATTTTTTTCCAAATAGTGGTCGAGCCATCATAGTTGGCTGTGCATACATATAAATTTGTTGCGTCCCAACTGATTGAACCTGCCACATCACCAACACTTCCTATTCCGGTTGCAGTCTTGGTTGTTGTGATCACAAGTCTGTCTGCATTGACCTGAACCTGTCCTGTACCGTTTGGATCCAGTATGATGTTGCCGTTTGTATCAACACTCACTAGTGAATTTCCGGATAATGAAAGGTTGCCGGACATCATTTCCGCAAAATTGCTGTTCACTTTTGTGAAAGCACCTCTTACCGAGTCACCTGTTGCGGTATTTCCGCTTGTTCCTAAATCAATTGTTAATCGAGCCATAGTAATTTATAAGTATTTATTAAATAAATTAGAAGTATTATGCTCCTAGAAACATTGAAAATAATCCACCTGCACAAACGTAAAAGCAAACTTGGCACATATCACACGTTCAAAAGGAAAAAAACTGTTTATAAATTCAAGTGTGATTGCTGTGGTGTGGAGTTTTTAAGGTCAAGAAGCAAGGTAGATCCTGCTAGAGCTTCAAACGATTACAAACACGTGTGTTCCTACTGTGATACCAAAAAGTACGCACAGAAAATTGGTGTTAAAATGAGGAAGATATATTCTATGGATGCTAGTTCTACTATGATTTTGTAAATTTTATAATCCACTTAAATTCATCAATAGTAGATACCTGAGGTTTATCTATAAACTTCTGTAGTTCGGCGTAAGAAGCCGCTTGAAAATTTCCATTAGCATATTTCATATAATGTGGCAAGAAAAAATTATCGTTGATATATTCTCTACGATTTATAAAGTAAAATTGAGTATCTGGAAAACGACGAGCAATTTGAGTGAGATGGTACATCCATTCGTACTTCATATATGCTTTCATGTTCATTCTGTCTGGATAGTTTATTGTATTTTTATAAATGTTATTCTGTTCTCGACTGTGCTTTGAATCCTCATATTCCCATTGTTTGGCACCAAGTATGTCAAACCCAAGTATGAATATATGTTTAAAATTATCCTCGGCGGCACCTAGCACAGCCGTACATCCAGAACCTTTGTTTAATGAAAAATCTCGTGCTTTGATAATACCTTTGCCACCACCTTGCCATAACCTGTAAATTTTAAGTTTATCAGGTACGTCAGACATTTGATCACCTGGAAGAATATAATTCCAATCACTAAACTCGTTTGGTCCAACAAGTTGTGAAGTAAATTTATTGCTTTTTTTAGCCTCTACTAATTCATCATACATTTCTTCGTTGACGGCAAAAATTTTATCACATAGGGTGGGATTATCTCTATAGATCGCATTGCAACCATATACTGTTCCTACTTTTTTTAAACGTTGTAGGTCTCCAAATATTTTTCGACTTTCACCATTGCCTATTACGAATGCTGTGTCCATTAGACACCGAAGCTCTCACCACATCCACAGGATGCTGTTGAGTTGGGATTGCTTATCTCAAACTGTGAACCGAACGTTTCTTCAACCCAGTCGATCTTTGTTCCTATGACATACATCATGGAAGTCTCGTCCACAACGAATCTACCTGTGTGCCAGTCTTCTATGTGATCGCCAGTGCCCACAGCTTCTTTTGTATCTGCGAAACCCCAGTCGTATTTGAATCCTGCACAGCCGCCACCCAGCACTGCTAGGCTCACTGCGTACTTGTCCGGATTCTTTTCTAACAGTCTCTCGATCTGTTGCTTTGCTTCTTCTGTTATTTCAAATGGTGCCATACTATTAATTATCCCTATTTGTTGCCACTGTTTGCCATTCCTATCGCCAGGAAGAATGCTGTTGCTTCTTTGTTGTCCTCGAAACTCATGTAACTGTTTTGTTCCTCCCAGTTGTGACGCATAGGGTCGTAAAGGTCTGTCTGTTCAAACCACCAACCCCATTTGCTCTTGCAATAGGCCTGGCACCACTCTATACACTCTTGTGAT
>Ga0222632_1000487_pt1 | contig 20524 bp, 17 predicted proteins | sample AntAcemetageno46_FD_179828 | JGI IMG/M metagenome (GOLD analysis project Ga0222632, IMG submission 179828) | Saline water microbial communities from Ace Lake, Antarctica - #46 | ecosystem: Environmental > Aquatic > Non-marine Saline and Alkaline > Saline | place: Antarctica: Ace Lake | collected...
CCGGAGCAGGATGCTCCCACTACAGTAGCCGGAGCTTCCAGCTCCATGGCATCCAACGCAATACCGGAGCAGGATGCTCCCACTACAGTAGCCGGAGCTTCCAGCTCCATGGCATCCAACGCAATACGGGAGCAGGATGCGTCCGCTGCAATAAGGGAGGGCGGATGTCCCATCCGCTGCGGCAGGACAATGCCTCACCAAATCAAGCGTCTATGGCTTCCCGCTGGTTACGGTCTGCGGGGATACTTTCGTAAAGTGATCGAAAGCAAAAGGTGTGGCTCCACAAACAAAACTCATACCTAGATACCTAAATCCGCCGCTAATATTCACCTCCTGTGAACACAAAAACAAAGAAAATTGGCCTAACACCTTCGGTATCTCTTCGCGAGCGAGAGCAAAAGGCTTTTTCAATACGGTTCATGACACACATTCCTTAGCTAAGATTCGGTTTTCCAAGTAATTCTTTTCTTCGTTTTTTGCACCTTTGGATGGTCGTGACTGGTGTCACAAAGATGCTTTCAGGCAGTCCGAGTGCTTGGATGTAGTCTCTTTGATGGTCAAGTAGTGGTCGGGAAAGCCTTCGTTTTCTGTTTTGATCGCACTTGAAGATGCTGACGTGTTGGAAGTAATAAATAACCATGAGTGTGGTGGGCTTTCGTGTTTTCTTTTTGTCCCACCCGAGGATGGGTTTCTGGTGTTCAATGAGGTGCTCTCGGATGACTTGCTGGATTAGGTTTGTCTTCGGTCACCATGGCAGAGTCCGCGACATAGATATAAGCAGCGGGATCCAGGCCGTGCTTTTTCATGTAACTGGCTGCTATGACCATGGGTGATGGCGACGGTGCTCTCCGTGGCCTCGGCATAGTTAGCGTAATTACCATACACATTGACGCTGGTCGTGTCGTAGTGCAGAAAACGACTATCCAGGTCGTAGCGCTGACAGGCTTGCCAAGAGACTTGCGAGAAGAGCTTGGAAGCTCCGTAACTGTGGATATTATCAAGCACTTTTCCCACATTGTTATCATTGAAGTCCTCTGGTGCTAAGGGGCTACCAAAAATGAGCTCTGTATCTTCACCGCCTGCAACTCCTCCCATGTCATCTTTTTACCTCCTTTTTGAGTCTCCGAATTGAATGAAAGTTGAAATGTTAAACGAACAGTGTGGGTCACCAGATTTTTAATTTAAGTGGTTGGGCATTTTGTGTCTTTAGAGGCTCCGCTGCGGATAGAGGAGAAATCTAATCTTTATAATTTGCGTTTGACCCCTGCTATGGGAAATATTGTCAAGACGGTTAAGAATGTTTATTTCATGGTGTAGATATATTCATCTGGTTTGATCGATGAGCTTGCATTTTGCGTAGTTCATCTGAGATTAAAATTATTGGAAAACGTCTCCTCCGACAGAAGCAATCGGCATTAAACCGTGCATAACCTGCTATCCGCACATGTTTTCAATAACAGTGCATGGTGATGTATTCAATCGGGTAAGGAGGAGTAAAGGGCCGCACAATCTTTGTGTCGGATCATCAAAAGATCCAGGGGTCAGTCCGCGCAGGCCCTCCGCTCCAAAGTGATAAAAAGTGTTTTTAGATTATGTGGTTAGAATTATGCATAGACCTTCGATACACGTCCTTCACGCAAAGCTCTGGTAGAATATGCTGAAGGGAAATCAACGCGCAAGCCGACATCTTCAGGCGTAATACGCCCGGTTTGGATACGCCACCAATCGACTGCAAACTGCCGAGCGATCGCCACGGCCATCTTCTTTTTCTTAGCCGCTCCGAAGGGTTCGTTAGCCATTCGAGCCTTCCAATGTAGGACGGGTTTGTAGTCAGGTTGAAACTGTATCATACGCCATACAGCCTCTAAGAGCATGTGCCGGATGCGCGGATTGCCATGCTTATTAATACTCCCCTGCTGGCGCTTGTTTCCGCTCGATGACTCCCCGGGGCACAACCCGGTAAAGCTGGAAACCTGTCCGCGGTTGCTGAAGCGCGTGTAGTCGACAAACTCTTGGTCTAGGATCGAGGTCGTTAACGCTCCTAAGCCGACTGGGATCTTTCGATTCGCCTTGCGCTCCTCACGAGCCGTAGTCTCGCGCAGTTGCTTATCGATGATCTCCAGAACTTGCTGGAAAGGATCCAAGATAAGTTTCATAAACTCCGGGATCTCCGTGCACAGTTTCGTAAAGACTTTGGGCTTCCACCAGTTTGCTGGCACGTCGACGCCGTGATACAGCCCCGAGCTTGTGCCTACGTTCTGCAGCCGTTTACGTTCTTTGGCGAGCGTCTCGCGCTGACGGCTCAGGCTGCGGGCTTGCTCTTGTTCCTCGGTGGGAACGCGAACCACGCACAACGCTCGTTCATTGCCGGCCAGGTAACGATCGAGGTGCCCGCATAGCTCCCGAGCGTCGCGGGCATCCGTCTTCACTGAGGAGCCGTATTCGTCCCAGTTCCTCGGGCGCACCACGAAGTTATCTACGCCGACTTCTGCCAGCTTGCGATGCAAGACGAATCCGAAGCAGCCGGCTTCGTAGCAACTCACTACACGCTTCGCTAGTAAGCGCTGGCGTTGCACCCAGACGATGAACTCATCGGGGCTGAAACTCTGGGGAGATTGAGCCGCCTGATTGTCGATCTGGCGAATCACGACATACTTCGTTTTATGAATGTCGATTCCGAGCTTGATGACTTCGGCGGTGGCTTCAGTCTGTTGATGTGATGTGGGAGTGAGTTTTTTAGTTGGCTTCATAATAAGAGTCGTAGTGTTGGTGATTCTTCACCGCCTGCAACTCCTCCCATGTCATCTTTTTTGTGTCCCCCGCATCACCAATATACTTAGAAATAATCCCTAAGTTATTCTCACTAGTGTCCAGTTATAAGTCATTGAAAATCAATTGGTTAAAAACCTCCATTCCATCCCTTGTAGTGCTAAAATCTCCAAGTAGCTGATTGACAGTGACTTTCTGAAACACGTTTACGCTCAAAATTTGCAACATTCGACTCATACTTTCGTCAATTCCATGAACCTTATTGAGACAGGCGACCAGCAGATAAACGCAGATCGCGATCCAGATTTGGGTACGCACTGCGTTTTCGCTCGTTCCGTAGAACGTTTTAATGCGAAGGTTTTGTTTTATCCATTTGAAAAACAGTTCAATCTGCCATCTGCGTTTATAGATCGCCGCAATTGTCAGCGCAGGCAAATCGAAGTGGTTAGTGAGGAAGATCAGACGTTTCCCTGTATTTGTATCAAAAAAACTGATACGCCTCAGTTTCATAGGGTAGTCTCGTTTAGATTTTTTTGTGCTCAATCGAATAACCTGGTCGCAACGCAGACCGCAGGACTTATCGACAGGGCGGGACTTGCAGACGGTGAACTTGGTATTCTTTTTCTGTCGTATCACAAAGTAGGCATTTGCACTCTCAATTCTAAAGAGTCGCGCGAAGTCAACGTATCCACGATCAAAGACATAAATGCTTCCGGCTTCAAAGAACATCTGATCCATAAAGTGAACGTCGTGCACCGATCCGTCTGTAATCCGTATAAACACAGGGATCGATCCGGTCAGATCGATTTGAGTGTGAAGTTTTATCGCAGCTTTGGTTTTCCGGAAATGAGCCCACGGAAACATCGACAGACACAGATCAATCGTGGAAGCATCAACGGCGTAAACCATCTCATCAATGTCGAGTCCGTTGGAATCCTCGCGACACAGTCGCCTTGCCTTGCGAATCAGAATTTGTGCGAGCGCTTCATAGACGCGCCAATCTCGGTGTTCGTTTGCGTAAGCCAAATTCGTGCGCGTGATGTTGCCACGAACCCCCATGGCGTAAAGATGCGAACATCCTTTCAAGCATGCTTCGATATCTCGCAGGCTCTCTCTAAATGTGATCTGAGCAAAAGCCATTGCGAGGAATTGATCTCGCGCAGTCATGCCTTTGCTCGCTCTCGGCATCGGATGCAAGTCTATGCATCGGTGAAACTCTTTGCGATCCAGAAGATCCATGACTTGTTGTGGGCGGCGGCGTGAAAAGGGTCTGATACGGGCGGTTTGATATTCCTACGGGAGTGTGGCGGAGAAAATTGGATACCTCACCTATGGCGTAGCAAATCGCTACTTTCGAGCGCCTTAGAGCCTAACAAAATAAGAGAAGAATAGATCTTTTAGAGATTATGAAGAAAATAGGGTAATAATGGCCTAAAATGAGGTAGTTTCAAACCGCCACGATTACACCACTTTTAAAACGCCGCTGACACTTGTGTGAAGATAAGGCGACCAGTGTTCATTCCTTATTGAGAACGAGCACTCACTACTTAGGCCAGCGCGTTCAAATGCGTGACACCTCTTTTTCTCCATTAGCCGCTTAAAATGAACAACCTACAGAAACTCAAAAAGCCCTTAACTGGACACTAGTGAGTTATTCTATATTCTACGGTCACAGAAATGGGGTCAAACGCAAAATTTAAAGATTTAGACGTCACGGCTGTTGAGTTCACCTCCATGGTGGATCTTTATATTTTGCGTTTGACCCCTTCTTTTTTCACCTGCCGCAGTGTGAGCGGGTTTTCACCCTTTACCGCGAAGCGGAACGAGCCTTCGACCACTAACTCCAGTTGGAGCTCTTGATGCATGTGCCAGCCAAAGGAATCACCCAGCGCGTAGTGACCCTGATCGAAGTTAAACTCGATACAGCGCAAGTACCGTGGCCAGCGACCGCCTACTTCTATCGAACATCCGCAGGTGCCGAAATTGATCTCGTGATCGAGAGACCCGACCGAAGTATCTGGGCAATCGAAATCAAGCGGGGTCTGTCGGCAAAGTTGGAGCGCGGATTCTTTATCGCTTGCGAAGACCTCAAGCCTGTCAGGCGATTTGTCGTCCATGCCCGGGAAGATCGCTACCCCGTGACAAAAGAAGTCGAAGCAATCGGGCTAAGGGAACTCACCGAATTACTGCGGGCACAAGAAACGGCATAAACGATGAATTACCCGGAGATAGGGCATCTGATAGCCTAGCACCCATGGCAAATTGATTCCACTGCAGGGTATGCGCATTTGTCAGAATAGGGATAAGGATGTCTGCTTTAGGAGGTCGTCTGCTGTCGCGCTTACGTCGTAAAATCCTCTTGTTTAGAGTCATGAAGTCCTCAAGTAAGCTGCCGGACTGGCGGCACATTCTCAATGGCCGAACTTTGCCTATCGGCAAGGCGGGCGGCTACCTTTACGCTGACCAACCCTATATCGTGGAGGCCGACGATGGGGCATGGGTCTGCGTAGCCACCACAGGCAAAGCCCATGAGGGCGAATCCGGGCAGCACGTGGTGAGCCTGCGCAGCACCGACGGCGGAATCACATGGTCAAACCCGCTCGCTGTTGAGCCACCCGACGGGCCAGAAGCTTCTTACGCGGTTCTTTTGAAGGCTAAAACTGGTCGCCTATTCGTCTTTTATAATCACAACACTGACAACATGCGGGAGGTGAAATGCGCCATTCCACTGGATCCAAAAGATGGCGAGTTCGGTGTCGGTGATCGCTGTAAACGGGTCGATTCGCTCGGCTATTTTGTTTTCAAATACAGTGACGATCATGGCCGGACTTGGTCAGAGAAGCGCTACCCCATTAATGTTCGCGAGTTCGAGATCGACCGAGAAAACGTCTATGGTGGCAAAACGCGTTTTTTCTGGAATGTGGGCAAGGCTTTCGCCGACGAGGGTGTGGCCTATGTCCCTCTGATCAAAGTCGGCGGCTTTGGGCCAGGCTTTTTTGTCCGCAATGAAGGCTGCCTCTTAGCCAGCGATAACTTACTGACTGAAACGAACCCCGAAAAAATAAGCTTCGAGACGCTGCCCGAGGGCGAGGTCGGCATTCGCGCCCCAGCGGGCGGTGGGCCAATCGCCTCGGAGCAAAGCTATTCGGTGATGAGCGACGGTAGTTTTTTCGTCGTTTACCGGACTACCGACGGGCACCCTGCTTGTGCCTACAGCCGAGACAAGGGGCGCACTTGGAGCGAGCCGCGCTACATGGCTTACGGCAACGGGCGCTTAATCAAGCATCCACGCGCAGCCAACTTTGCTTGGAAGCACAGTAGCGGCTACTACCTCTACTGGTTTAATAATCACGGTGGGCGCGACTACGAAGATCGCAATCCAACATGGCTCTGCGCGGGCACAGAGACCGAAACCGCGACCGGGCGGACGATCCACTGGTCGCAGCCGGAAATCGTGCTCTACAGCGACATCGTCCATCAGCGTATGAGCTACCCAGACATGATCGAGCGCGATGGTAAAACCTACTTGACCGAAACAGAAAAAGAATACGCCCGGCTCCATGAGATCAATCCGGAGTTTCTCAGAAAACTGCTTGCGCAGTTCGATTCCAACGGTGGCAACCTAGCACCCGAAGACACCGCACTGCGAATCGAAACTTTGACTAACAGTGTCTACCCTGCCCCCGAGTTTTCGAATCTCTCAACTGTCGTCCGAGGCTGGCAAGCTCTGACCACAAACGAAGGCTGTAGCGGCGCAAGCTTCGCTTTTTGGATTCGCCCAGAGGAGTCAATGGAAGGCACCCTCTGCCACAATCTAGACGACAAAGGGCGCGGCTTTAAGATCGAACTAATCGACGACGGGCGCGTTCGAGTCGGTATCGCCGACACGCAATGCCAGTCCACTTGGCAGTCGGATAAGGGGCTGCTCAAGGCAGAGGAATGGAATCATGTCGTCATCACTATTGATGGCGGCCCAAAGATCATCAGCTTTGTTATAAACGGTGAGTTTAATGATGGCGGGAAGGAGCGCCAGTTCGGCTTTGGACGTATCCACCCTGCCCTAAACTCAATCAACACAGCGGAAACAATCACCTTTAGCGATTCGCCCTTGGATCGTTTGCGAAATTTCAGGGTTTACACCCGAGCCTTACTCACCTGCGAAAGTGTCGGTCTCTACGAGAGTGGCCTTTAGTCTTTGATCGTCGCAAAATTTTGCACCTCGCGAAATTAACTTTACCAACTATCCGAGACTAACATTCGATCCAACGTTAGAGTTCTGGCACGGCGCGTTTGCGACCTTGACCAGAAGCGACTGGTTAGCCATTTCCGGGAACTCTCATCATGGCAGAATGCATTCCCATATTGATGGTTTGCATCTCTGGCAGTCCGTATTTTTGCCTCAGGTAGTTCAAGGTGTCCCTTTCGCAGATGCGCGGTCTTTTAGAATCGTTGAGCATAAAGTCGTCGTCTTGGACATATTGTTGCGGATGGTAGACTGCGCTTCCGAAGGCAACCGCCATCGGGCACAGAATAGCATCACCAAACCTGCAAGAATGGTCGTTGAGGTTGAGTTGAGCTTCATCCTTGTGGGAAATGATCACTTCGTCGAGGGAAGCTCTATGGCGAAAGAATGTGCTATCCCAGAAGTAATGGCAGGTCACAATATTTGGTCTTCCCGTAACAAAAAGCTTCTGAGTGCCATATAGGGTCGCTTTCAATCGCATTTCGCCGAGGTCCGCATCAAATCCTGAACAGTGCACCCACACCATTCGAAGCAAGAGTCTCTGTGGATCTGCTTCATTCATTTGTTGGACAGCATCCCGAACAATGCCATCTATAGTATTCCAGCGATCTGTCGGCTAGCTACGCGATACAACTCCTCCCAAAGAGAGGTCTGAGTCGAGTTCTTGCATCGCGACCGGGTCATCTTGCTTTACCTTGAGTTCTAACAATGTAGCATTAGGACTATTGGCGTCCAAGATCAAGTCTGGTGTCTTGTTATGGCTGCGGGGAATGTCGTTGCATGCAATTCCCGCATCCTGAAGAAAGGCACTTACAGTCAACTTAAACTGGGCATCGGGTTCAGGCATATTTTTGGCTAACGGAACGATTTAGAATTGAATTCGTGAAAGCCTCAGCTAGCGATGCGTCGAAATATACGCCTCTTGAGCACTTTCTAGTGCATCCATATAAGAGTCGCCCGCGCTGAAGCAACCGGGAAGGTCGGGCACAGTCACGCCGTAATCGCTGTCAGTATCTTTATGGATTATAATAGGGAATTTCATGATGTATCCAACTTTTGCATTACAACAACTACTATAATAGTGGTAGCAATTATCAAGGACGTTACGAGTCCATAATAGAAAGTATTTGGCACGAATAATAAACTCTTTAGCATCGTTCACAACTAAAAGCTCTTACACAGTAGGTTATGTCATTACTCTTCTACAGAAAAAGTCTTAATGCTCCCACTGCACATTCAGGTTTTACTTTAATAGAACTACTGACAGTTATCGCAATAGTAGGAGTCCTTGCTGCGATTTTGATTCCAGTTATAGGTTCAGTTCGTGACAAAGCAAAAATAGCCCAGTGCACATCTAATCTTCGGCAGATGGGCACAGCAATTAATCTCTACACCTCCGATCATAATGGTAAATATCCGGGGCCCAGCTGGGTTACTATCAGGCACGATCTCACCTACCGAAGCCCTAGTTTAGAATATCATCCACTATCTCATTTCATCGCTCCTTACCTTGGCTTAGTCATCACTCAGGAGCAAAGAGGTCAGGCGTTTGTTTTAGAGACAGCGATTTGTCCGATGTTCGAAGAAAACTACGGACCACCAGCTGGCACGGTTGCCAACGAGGGGCAGTATCAACGCCTTTCGGATGAGTCTCAATCACCTTTTGGCGGCCGTCAGGACGACGGTAATTTTGATGAACCCATTACGATTTACAATGTCGAGCAGGAATTAAACAAGCCTTCAGCTCAAATCATCTCGATCCATACGGCCGATGAGTCTGGTGGCTATGGTCTTGGGGAACCTATTTACAACGGCTCTAGGAATTATTTATTTCTAGATGGACACGTTGAACTTATCGAAGGAAATGCGCTACCCTATACACAATAATTTATGCTCATAAAGAACGTATTTCAAAGCCCTTGGTTTTTTGTTCCACTCCTCTTCATTGCAGTCGGCTCTGGAGGTGGGGGCATTGTCGGAAACTTAACGACAGTTATGTTCAAGGATCTCGGTTTTTCTAATGCAATGGTCGGCGCAGCTGCCCTACTCTCATTGCCGAGTTCTTTCCGCTTCCTCTGGGCACCATGGGTGGATGCCTTGGGCAGTAAGCGCGATCTTTGTTGGCGCTTTATTTTTGGTATGGCGACACTTGTCGCGTCGCTGGCGGCCCTAGTCTACTTTGGCTTTTTTTCCGCTCTTGCGGCATTTGGAATCCTCTTTGTCTTTGCGCTGATTTTCTCCTGCTTGGAGGTATCAGCCGATGGTTATTACATCAGGGTTTTCGACCGAAAGCGTCAGGCAGAATTTGTTGGAATCAAAGCTGCTGCGATTAGGGGAGGCATTCTGCTCTCAATCGTGCTGTTTGTGACGAGTGCGGGTGAACTGCAAGAAGTTCACTTGTGGACTAAAGCGCACGCTTGGGGCGCGGCCGTTGCGGGTGCTGCCATCTTTCTCACTTTGTTAGCTATTTACTGTAAATTCTTCCTACCTAAAGTGGCGACGGACGAACCGGTGAGAGACTCAGGTGCGTTTCCCTTGATCCCTATATTCAAAGAGTATCTAAAGCAAGATCGTGCTTGGGCTATTATTATAATGCTTCTGATCTTTCGCTTCGGACAAGGCATCTTTGTTTATATGGCGCCACCTTTCTATATGGACGATATCACTCTCGGCGGTTATGGGATGAATGCGAAAGATATCGGATTGCTCAAAACTTTGACCGATTTGCCTTGGATGACCCTTGGCGGAATCGCAGGTGGTTTCCTGATTATGAAAGTAGGCTTAAAGCGTACGATTATTCCTCTCACATTGCTACTGTGTTTGCCTAACTTCGCTTACGTATATTTGGCTTACGCTCAACCGATGACTCAGTTTACTCTCTTCGGCTACGAGTATTATACCGCTGTATTCTGGGTCTCCTGCATTGAGAGCCTCGGCTATGGTATCGGTTTCAGCGGTTTTTTCTACTACATACATGCGATCGCGCAGGGCCGTCACAAAACTTCAATGTTAGCTATATCGAGTGGTTTCATGGGACTCGGTTTTTATATCCCTGGAGCGATCAGTGGTGTGCTTCAGGAGGCCACGAGCTATGTTACTGTGTTCGCAATAAGCAGCTGCGTGGGACTCCTCACACTTTTAATTGTGCCTTTCCTGCCAATGCCAAAATTCGACGAGTCAGATAGTAAAAATATGGAACTTCATTAAAACAAATGATGATGCACCCGATAGGAGCGTCCGGCGGCGAGCATGCGCTCTAGCAACAAAGCGCGGAGCTTAAGCGCGACGTCAGGATATTGATCCATCACATTAACGCCCTCCTTTTCACTCAATTTCCAGAGCGCTTCAGTGCCAGCACTGTGAATATACTTGAAGTCTGGAGTCGTGAGCAGCGCATGGGCGCCTTCGAGGTCGTGCGAGTAGGTAAGCGTACTTTCCCGCCCTCTCGGCGGATTGCCCGCGACCAGATCGGTTGCGTGGGATTGCCCCATTAAGGTGTCGGCGGGTGGGCAACCACAGAGTTCCATAACCGTAGGAAGAATGTCAACAAGCTCTACAAGTCCATTAGCACGCTGCCCGGCGGCTTTGATCCCATTTGGCCAATGGAAAACCAGTGGCACTCGGACGACGCCGTCGTAAAGGAGGTTGTAGTATTTCTCGAGGGCGAAATGGTCGCCGCAGGCATCGCCATGGTCGGCGTTGAGGATGATAAGCGTGTCGTCTAGCTCGCCGATGGCCTCAAGCTTTTCGAGCAATTGCCCTATGGAAAAATCGACACCAGTCGTCATCGCATAGAAATGGCGCTTATATTCGACCAGGCGCGCCACGTCCCATTGCTCGGGCGAGAGATTGCTCTGGCCGACCTCTGACTCGTCAAAGACGGGCGGCGAGATCGCGCGGTCTTGGTAAGGAGCAAACATCTCGCGAGTCGGATTGAGCGGCGGGTGCGGCGCGTAGAAGCCGAGGTGCATGAACTGGTTATTATGCCGACGGTGGCGCTGATCGAGAAAGTTGCAGGCCATCTGCGAAATCCAGCCACTGTAGCTGGCCTGCCAAGGCGCATCGACGACCTTACCCTCATAGTCGCCGACGGGATTGTTCAAGCGTGGACGGTTGGGCGAGGAAGAGCGCTCGATGTGCAGAGCATCCTTGTATTGCGGATACTCCGTGCCGAGCCACGTGCGATAAGCATCTTCGTAGCAACCCGGTTCTTCGGAACAGTAAAAGGTATCGAAGCCGTAGCGGTTGCGCGGACGCGGATCGAGGTCGTTATCTTCGTGGGGCTGAAAGTGCAACTTGCCTATCTGAGTCGTTTGGTAGCCGATGCCGCTCATCAGGCACGCGACCGATGGCTCGAAATCATCGGGCAGGCAGCCGCCGTTCCATGTCACCCCACTCTGCTGAGGGTAGAGCCCCGTCATAAACGAGCAGCGGCTCGGCATGCAAACAGGGCTTTGCACGATGGCGTTGGTAAAGCTGACCCCACCCTCGACGAGGCGATCCATGTTCGGCGTCACAATCTCGTCATTGCCATGCGCGGCGATATTGTCGAAGCGCTGGTGATCGGTCGTGATCCAAATCACGTTTTTGGGGCGTGGATGCATAGCAGCTTCAGGCAATCAATTAACGAACTTCGAGAATCGCCCAAGGATTGAGTGCGTCAATGCTCACCTCATACACACCGTCTTTGAAAGTAGCGTCGAGCGCTTGGCGCGACACGGCCTCGGCGGCTCCGTATGCAGAAGGTGTCAGCAGTGTGAAGGCCGCTTTGGAGCCGAGGCCGTGGGCCTTGGCGTCGATCCGCAGGGTAAAAGACCGCGGTGATGTGCGAAGTAAGTTCTCCTCCCCGTTTTCGGAGAAATAAAGACGCTCACCATTGCGCGATTCGACAAAGGACTGCTCACTTTTGGGCGGAACCGGCACTTCCGGCGCACCCCAATCGACGAGGTGGATGAGCAAGGGCTGCGACGCATCCGGGTGGCGGTTGACCATGGCATAGACGTGGTCGTTGCCTTGGATCGTCAGGCTCCCTTCGGCGACGGGGTCAACCTCGATATCGATGCCGTAGGCAGTGATGTCGTCGTAGCCCGACCAGTCTTGCTCAGAAACGAATGCATAGAGATCGCCATATTGCTCGGGCGTGCCGAAATAGCGACCGTTGCCATTCTCGGTCTGGAGAAAGATATCCCACGGCACTCGACTGGCTGAGCCAGAGGCATAGGCGGTCGCGATGACTTTCCGGGTCAATGCCACCTTACGGTTTTCGTTCACATCGGTGCCGCGCGTCTTGGGAGAGCCGAAGACTTGAAGCTTGCCATTGTTACGAGCCGCGACGGAGCGCTCCCAGATATGGTTTGGATGCGCCGAGCCGAGCAAGAGTTCAGAGATGGCAAAATCAAATATAGTGACTTCTGCATCCCAAACTTGGAGCGAACTGTTGTTACAGGAAAAAGTAATCGGGCGTCCCGCACCCTCTTTCACTCGACGAACGAGATCGGTGTAGAACTGCATCGAAACATCCTCCCAAAATTCGATCCAGTAGGGTCGAATCGCGCCTTTATATTTGGCGAAATCGTCCCCGACGGGTGCTCCCTTCGCTCGCAAGTAATCGCCGTAGTCAAATGTGGCCACCTCCTCGATTCCCAGACCGCTCAGCTCAGCTGGGCTCAAGTTCTTCGCTAACCACTGGCGGAAGGCGGTCATTGCGGTGGGGGTGAAGCCACCGCCGTGGGCATCGGCCATGGTGACGAAGCCGCGCAGTTCATCGCGTTGTAAAGTATCTGCGCCGAAGTCGACGTATTTCAAATAGTTGGCCACATGCCCATCCAGATATTCGGGGTTGGTAGGATCGCCGACGTGCGTCTTCTTTGCCCATTTGCGCTTGTGCGGCGGCGTCACCGAATGACCGTCAAGGTCGAGCATGGCGAGGCGATTCTCCCAAGCAAGGATGCTCTTGTCGCCCTGCCAATTATTCAGCGTGCTAGAACTCGCACCACCAAAAACGCGACCTGAGTCCTTGACTCGTTGGATGAGTTGCCGCTCCCGTTCGGTAAAACTGAGATAGACCCACTCTAGACGGTCTGCATGAAACGCGTCCATCGCCGGAAAAGGATCTTCTAAAGCGCCCGGCTCCACATTGCGAAAGTTTAGGGTGCGCATGGTGACTACGTTTCGGTCGGGGAAATGATCAGGTCGCCCGTCCGCCTGCACAGTTGACGCGACACCTTTCGCAGCGAGGTTGTCGCTGGATGAGGCACAGCCGACAAGGCAGGATAGAAATAAAGTAGATAGAGTTAGCTTCATATTATTAGGGTCAGTGATTCCTAGTTATCTAGAACGAGAATCCCCCATGGGCTCAGCGCCTCGATTTCGACCACGCATTTGCCGGATTCAATTCGAGCTTTTAATCGCTGTTCGTTAAAGGCGGGACTACCGTCTTCGAGCGAATCAAAAGGTTTGGGCGTGCGCAGGCTAATCAGTGTTCCGCGATGAATCCCAAAGTCATCGAGATCCAGCCTTAGTGTCGCTGGCATGGCGGCTGTACGGTTCATATTCTCTTCGCCATCCTGTGAAAAATAGACGCGCTCGCCCGTTGATTCTACTTCGAGAAACGACATCTCACTACGATGGGGAATCGGCACTGTTGGCGTGCCCCAATCCACTAAATGGATCAACGTAGGTGCATCCTGCTTCTTATGAACAAAAATATAGAGCCCTTCGTTACCCGCCACTGAGATGGTATCTTGGGAAAGACCGCCATCAATAATTTCAGGGCCGGCAGCACTAATCTCATTGTAGCCTGACCAATCTTGGGCGCGCACGAAAGCATAGTAGCTTGCATACTCTTCAGGAGCACCGAAGTAGCGGCCGCTCCCGTCTGAGGTTTGCTGGAAAATATCCCAAGGCACACGGCTAGCCGAACCAGAGGCGTAAGCGGTGGCAATGACTTTGCGAGTGAGCGCGACTTTATCGTCGTGATTGACCTCGGTGCCACGCGTCTTCGGCGAGCCGAACACTTGAAACTTTCCGTTGCTCCGCGCGACCTCTGAGCGTTCCCAAATATGGCGCGGATTGGCAGAACCCAACAGTAGCTCTGAGATTGCAAAATCGAATTCAAGGTGCGATTTCTCCCAAATCTGCAAAGATGTGTTATTACAGGAGAAAGTGATCGGGCGATCCGCCGCCTTTTTTATTTCTGTAATTAAGGTTGCGAAGAATTGCTCAGTCAGTTCCGTCCAATATTTTTCCCAATATGGCTTGATGGGATCTTTGAAGGCGGAAAAGGCATCGCCTACCGGCGCACCTTGATCGCGCAAATACGTATCGTAACGAAAACCGGAGACATCTTCGATCCCCAAGTTAAGCAGTGTTGGCCGATCAAGGTGCGCTCCCAACCAATCCGCAAATCCAGCAAGGCCTGTCTCCGTAAATCCGCCGCCATATTTTTTAACAGCAAATACGGGCGACTCCGCTTCATCACGCTGCAGTGTATCCGCCCCCATTTCTATGTATTTTTTGTAGTAGGCAATATGCCCTTCTAAGTAGTCAGGGTTAGAGACGTCGCCGATGTAATGGGGATTAGTCCACTGGCGCTTGTGGGGCATAATCACTGGGTTGCCGTCCAAGTCCAACATACTCAAATTCTCGCGCCAGCCGAGCAGACTTTTATCACCTAGCCAGCAACTCAGTTGCCCACCACCAGCGCCGCCAAAGACACGACCAGAGGCTTTGACACGGTCGATCTTGGCCTGCTCTTCTTCCGTAAAGCTCAAGTAAACCCACTCCAGACGAGTCGCGAAGAAAACTTCAAGCGCAGGAAAGGGATCCATCTCAGATCCGGGTGCGACATCACGAAAGCGCAAGGTGCGCATGGTGACATCATTGCGCTGTGGGAAGGGGTACTCACGAAGCTCAGACGAGGCGACTGATTTCTCCTCGGCATGGCAGGCAGAAGCGGCGAGGGCCGAAGCGATTGCTATGCACACGCCGACTATGCGGGTGGTGACACATGCAGTTATAGAAATTTTCTTATTCATAGTACTTAGCGAGGTTTAATGATGTTGGCCTCCTTGAGTTCCGCGATGACAGTCTCTAGGTCGTAAGGTGCATCTGCATAGACATCAGCCTTCCATTTGACAAAAGCGGCATGCATGGCTTCGACACGCTCGGGATATTGATCCGATACATCGTGACGCTCCCTCGGGTCAGCGCTGAGATCGAAGAGGGCTAGATTTAATTTTTCGGTGCCGTCGTCCATCAGCTTCCACGTGCCTTCGCGCACGGCGAAGCGCCGCCAGTCGAACTTAAACATCTGCACACCGTGCGGCTTCTCCCAGAAGAGCATCGGGTGTCCAGCAAAGTCGCCGCCATCCATAAAGAGTGCCGATAGATCTAAGCCATCGAGTTTGAGTTCCGTTTCTGGCTCAATCCCAGCCAGCGACAAATAGGTGGGCAGAACATCCATCGTCGCAGTGAGTGCATCGCTACTGCCCGCCTCAATTGTCCCCGGCCAATAGAAGACCGTCGGCACACGGGTGCCGCCTTCGTATAGGTTCGACTTTCTGCCCGCCCATGGTTCGGGGCTGCCAAAATCGATTGCGCCATTATCCGAAGTAAAAATGATGAAAGTTTCCTCGACGATGCCTGCGGCCTCGACCACCTCGATAACTTGGCCGACGGCTTTATCGATTGCTGCGATCACATCATAATACGCGGCTTGCGGGTCGTCGCGCGGACCAAAGCGATTTTTTTCATCCCAAACTAAATCACCGTCGTCGGGACCCCACTGCGGAATGTGCGGTGCCGTCAATGGCATATAGATGAAGAACGGCTCTTCTTTGTGCGCGTCGATGAAGGCACAGGCTTCATCGGCGAGCTTATAAGTAAAATATTGGCCACCCTCGCCCGGCGCGGGCTGTTGATCGCCCCGGTAGAGCCGGTTAATGCCGTTATAAACATAGGTGAAATCGTTGTAGGCTAAACCTTCGCAGCCCACAAACGTGTCAAAGCCTTGCGCGTTCGGCCCGTGGGTCTCCAGCGGGCCAAGGTGCCATTTGCCAAAGACCGCAGTCGCATAGCCATGAGGCTTTAGTAACTCGGGGATCAACACTTCGTCTAGTTCCAACCCGAGAAAAGGATCCTCTGGACGGATACGTTGCATGGCGGCTCCGGTTTGTCCCAGCACATTGACGACGCCGCTGCGATGCTGGTAGCGACCAGTCAACAATGCGGCGCGTGTGGGACTGCAGACCGAGCCGTTTGAGTGAAAATCGGTCATCACCAAACCATGCTTGGCGAGGCGATCCAGATTCGGGGTCTGAACTTTGGTCGATCCGTTGAATCCGACGTCTCCATAGCCGAGATCGTCCGCAAGTATCAAAATAAAGTTCGGCTTAGCAGAGAGCGGGAGAAGTCCAATTAAGATCAGGAACGGCAGAAATAACAGTGGCACCTTCATGGTGTTAATAAAGTAAAAAACAGGGCAACTCGCCTCGACTATTGAACGTGGCGCAGAAGTGTACTCTCGTTCTGGATGTCGGATTTCTTAACTTCGGAAGCACTCTCAGACGCGATCAGCTCAACGTGTGCTCGAAATGCTTCCGAGTGTAAGGCTTGATCGTCTGGCTTAAAATCAACAAGGACTCGATTCGACGCGGGTCTAGGCCCTGCGATGATATCAAAAGGTTCAAATCCGATAGAGACCGCACGGCTCAAAGTATCCGCATCCAGCACCCACATTTCCGTAACCATCGATTCGAAGGAGATAGGAGCCACGACCGATCCTTCATCGTTCCCAGTGAGCGTGCGCCATGCCTCAAAAGACATTTCTTTTCTTTTGTTCCTGCCGATGAAACCACCTTGCGAGACTTCTACATGCTCTCCGTCGCTCAAACTCCAGAGTAAATTATGCCTAGAGATGAATTTAATATCTTCGGGCGCGACCGCCTTTGAATGAAAAACGGAGGAAGATGCCGGAGCCAGCAGATTATTTCGCACCGTCGCAACCTCCTCCGGAAAATCGTTGTCCACAGCTTGTCCCACTGCTTTAGCGGTGTTGAAGACGATGTTATTTTCCACGACATTGTGGAAACCTTTCAGGTGAATGCCATCGTAGTTTGTATTATAAATCAAATTATTGCGAATCGTTACATAGCACGGTTCCTGATCTAAGTAGATGCCGTTGCCTCCATAAACCGTGCAAGTAATGTCGTGGATGACATTGCCCGTGATATCGACTCCCAGTCCAACGCCATTAACATAGACAGCACCCATGTCGTTTCCTGTCCAATGCCCTTGCCCTAGGTCGTGAATATGATTGTAGAGCACTTGATTATCGACGATGGAAAAGTCGAGGTCTCGTCCGTGACGTGCACCGAGATGGATGCCAGTAAAGTAAAAATCAGATAGCTCGTTATAGGCGACCACACTGTTGCGGGTTTTATTCAAATTGACAGCGGCGTGCCCCGGGAAAAATCGCCCGCCTTGCGTGAAGACATTGTCCGTGATTCGTAAACGCATCGTCGTCTGAGCATCGATGGGCGCCGCATTGATGCGATTACCAAAACTACCGTAGCTCTTTATTGCGCCACAACCCAAATCCGAGAACTCGTTACCAATGATGTCGACATCGCGAGTGCCCTCAACCAGAGCCATTGCATATTCGCCGAGGTGGGTAAAGCGACAATCCACAAACGAAGCATTGGACAAGCCGCTCAAGTGAATCGCGGCATCTCCGGAACTGTTGTAATTATTTCCGGTACCCTCGTGATTTTGAGGCAGTATGCTGCTGTGCGCAAAAGTGATGCCCTTAAAATGCAACCCGCTGACTTTCTCAGTTCCTTTGGCATTGACCACTAGCAACTGATTTAAACGCGGCGCGACCACCTCTACTGAATCCGGTTCTTCCCCGGGGCGAGGCAGGTAATTCAATACGCCTGTCGCGCGATCTAGATAAAATTCGCCCGCTTCGCTCAACGCCTCTTTGACATTATATACACGATAGTAAGCGGGTTCATAAAAAGTCTTTGGATCGTGCGCCTCGAGATTAGGGTCGCCGACCCGTTCGCCATGCAGTGGGTGGGCGACCAAGAGTGGACGCCCGGAACTGGTTCGATCCAAGACGACAAGACGCTCAGCGGCATCCACTGCTTTGATCTTAAAATAACTATGAAACCAAGAATAACTGGCCATAATCCAAACATCCTCACGCGCATGCCAGTCGGCACTTATATCTCCGCCTTTGTAGATGAAGCGATCTCTGGCCGCTTTCGCCCATGGATTCTCGATGGCGCGGTCTTCGGGGGCGATGACTAGGTCTTCAATCTGCAAAAAACCGTTGTCTTTCGGAAGGACGGGCACGGTCGCCCGTTCGCCATTGACCCATAATTGTCTAAAGTACCAATCTCCGGCAGCCACCTCTGGCAGTGACTGCGACCAAAGCTCACGACCTGCGGATTGAGTTACCGCCCAAGAATTAGAAAGCTGCCTGCCTCCACTGAGTATGACACGTTCGCCCGGATACGTCTCTACGGTCAGAGAATCAACTTTCAGTTGATCAATGACGATAGTTTCCTTGAGCGGATACACACCCTCTCGCATCACAATCAAAGCCGACCTCTTGATCTCTTTTGTCGGTTCAGGCATTTCAGCAATCTGCTGCAAAGCAGCTGAAAGCGATGCCATCGGTCGATCAACGCTGCCAGAATTGGCATCATCACCCGACGACGACGACACATAGATGACAAGATCCGCAGAACTGAGCGACGCTTCGGCGATTTGCCCCGTCCGCTGACAACCAACAAGAATGCTACCAATCACGGTGCAGCCTATCAGAACAAACTTATTCCAATGATAATAACGTTTCAGCATAATGAATGAAATATTCTGATTATCGTTGTCCCCGTATGCGGATGCCGAGCAAGCCAGCCTCGCTTTCAATTTCAAACACAATGACTTTCACGTCTGAAATTGAATCGAGAAATTCAATATTAACTAGATAATTCGTGCCGCCCTTGGCCGCCGCAAAGTTTAGACTGCCATCGTTTGCAAGCGTTGATGGAAAACTACCGATATCGACATCGGGCGAACTGATTTTAACATTATCTAAGCGGATTAAATCCCCTGCACTATCAAAAATTGAGATATGGCTCTTGGAGGAGACATTCACATTCATCAGAACCAAAGCGTTCACCACGACAGGCTTCTCAAAGGTGTAAGTGACACGCTCTCCAGTGAAGTCGTTGACTCTTAATAGTGCTGCATCGAAGGTTTTATCAATGGGAGCCGTCGACTCCCAGATAAATGGCACTCCATGCAGGTCTCCCGAGCCAATGTCTCCACCTACCTGAATCACGTACTGAGCGGCGACGTCGCCGTATGCAGTAATCGACACCGCGAGTGCAAGCGAATAAACAAAGATGGTGCGAAGGAATCTCATAGTTAAAGTCTCAAGTCTGTAATTCAGGTAGGCTTAAAGTAAATGTGGGAGTCCACTTTACTAGCGACGGCGGCGAATGACACAAATAGCAAGCGAGGTGAATCCAGCAAACAGGGCATATACACTAGGCGCTGGCACTGCACTGATTCGCGTATAATCGGTGCCACCTACGTTGACGTTTTGAAAAAGGAGATTGGTGGCATCGGTTTGCACAATTCCATCGACAGCGATGTAACCGATAGAGATTCGCGCATCAATATTCTCGTCGATTCCGGCAATGAAAAAAGCTGAATCTGAACCTTGAAAATTGAAGAGCGCACTACCCGTCATAAACTCATCACCCGCGTAAACCTCAGAGAGACCTCCCAAATTGAAAGTAGACTCGAAACGGACGCGATCATCAGTCTGTATGACACCCCCAGTCATATTGAAAACACCGCCAGCGACTCTCAAGGCATCGCCGGTGCCGCTCGTGCTCAAATCCCAAAGACCTGCACTCATATTAACAGCTCCAGAACTCAACAAGAAATTAGGTTGAGATGAATCACCGAGGGCACCATTTGAGAAGGTACCATTACTTCCCCAATTCAGTGTGCCAGTAACCCGGAGATCACTAAAAGTCATTGTGCTGGAGTTGTTAAAATTATAAGTTCCAGACATATTAGCGAAGGAAGAGCTATTGCGCTCCAAAGAACTAGTATTGTTAAAGGTAATTTCAGCATCTGTAGTCAATTCACCAGAAGTGCCGACTTCTACGCGACTTGAGCCATTGACCGTTCCAGTGTCGCCCGAACCAGGACCTCCAGACGGTGCGGTGGGATCCCAATTACCAGCATCACTGAAACGATCATTGCTGGCGCCGCCATCCCAAGTATAAGGTGCGGCCAGAGAGTAAGTAGACATTGCAATGAGAAGTGAGAATGAGAATAATTGAGTTTTCATATATTTTTAGTTGGGGTTGTTTTGGTAACTACTCAGGTAGCCCCACTGTGGGACTACTGAACTGAGGATAGTGGCCCCGCCGCCTCCTGAGCACAATAGAAAAAACAAAAAAACTGCATTTTTTGCTGGACTCG
>Ga0222632_1000492_pt1 | contig 20429 bp, 16 predicted proteins | sample AntAcemetageno46_FD_179828 | JGI IMG/M metagenome (GOLD analysis project Ga0222632, IMG submission 179828) | Saline water microbial communities from Ace Lake, Antarctica - #46 | ecosystem: Environmental > Aquatic > Non-marine Saline and Alkaline > Saline | place: Antarctica: Ace Lake | collected...
AGTACTATTTGTGGAATATTTTAAGGATTACTTAAACTAATCGGCAAAACCTTTCCCCTGAGTACTTTATGACCCCCTAGGCTGAAATCACCTATATACGACGCCATCTCAAATGACTGTAAAGGGGGTGTATATATAAGATTCGTGGGATTCTGAGAGTTAAGAAAACTAAGTTTCAGTAAAACCAGTTGAACCCTCTAAAAATAGTAGCAGAAGATCATGGTATTCATAAAGAATAGAACTGCGGTTAAATTTTGAAGGCAGACAGGCCCTGCCGCTTAGCTGCAGCACAGACCGAAACACATATGTAAAACAGATATACTTAGACAACTCTAGGCGTGATTCCACTTAAGTGTCTTTAGAGTCAACAAAGAATCAAAGGCAAGGATGAATCCTCTTATATATACTCTATCCCATTATCAAGAATGGCCTATGATCTGCATCTTTACTTTGCATACGTCTTTCGCCTCAATGAAATAAATTAAGCCCATGCTTATCACATAACATGAATCCAATGAGCTCCTGTGGATGGAATACTTTATATATCCTACACCTAATGATCTTATAAAGAGGTATTCTTGCTTTCTTCCACTGTAGAGCGAACTACACTTGAGCCCTGCCTCCAAATGCTCAAATCAAAACTTCAGTGCAAACCCGGTAGCCTTTAAAGACATCAAATCCCTCCTATTTAGACTCTCTAAAATCGTTTCCGGAAATGCCACCCTCCTTGAATGTGACTTATTGAAGAAACAAAGGATCCTCTTAAACTTAGCAAACTGTATTTCAAAAAAACTAAACGGAATTAAACGGTGGATCTCCCTGAATGGAAATCCCGATGGTCTCCGATTTAAGTTAGAATAGAAACGTATTCCAGCGTTTTTGGTAAAGTACTAAGCTGCGTTGGACGTAACAAAATGAAGTTTTTCATGGAAACAACCGGCGGATTTTTTATATTCAATCTTTTAAAAATAAAATATATAGCTAATCTCCTGCTGCTGATTTCCAAGGAGAAAATTACTGAGGTTTTCTGCTCTATTGATGGCTTTTGAAAGGTTCTTGAATCCACGCTTAAAAAAAGGTGGATTGGCCAAGGATAAAAGCAAAGAAACAAGTCCATTAGAATGCAAAAGAGAATTTGAAAGCAGCGTTCCTTCTAAGCGTTTCCTATAAAAGCTTACCAAACTCATGCAACCAATATGCTTGCATTGCTGCTTTATATGAAGGTGTGCTGTCTAGGTAAATGAAAAGGAATGTCCTTTACTCTACTTCCTATAAAGGCATATAAGAACCAGCGCAGCAAGGCCAGCAAGGCGTTCAAGGATATCGCCCATGTTGGCAGATCTTCCATGGGCTGGTTCTGTATTCAACTTACATATAGTGATCAATGACATGGTATAACTGATTGATATTTTGATCACTCAGTCCATTGATAATAGATCGCCATTAAAAAAGGGGATATTCTCAAGAAAACATTCGGGGCCTTTCTGGAGACAAAGAATATATCTCGAAAGAACGGCTGGAGATGCTATTTGATCAGGGCTTGCACTTGGTCACTGGTCTAAAAAGCAATATGAAAAACGCGCTGATGAGCGCAAGGGATAAGATCCTTCTAAAAAAAAGATCCGTGATAGAAACCATTAACGATCCGCATAAAAACATCTCCCAAGCTGAACACTCTCGTCACCGCAGCTGCAGTAAATAATCCATCTAGTGGCCAGTCTATTGCCTATTCTTTTATAAAAAAACCAGCCATTAAATTTGAAACTGTACATACTTGCAATTACCTTGTTTTACTAATTTGCTTAGATCGAACTCCGGTTTCTAGATAGCAAAAGGCTCAACTATTGGCTGGCAAATATTCAAATGCGCTATTTCGCTTTAGCCTCTTCATCGATTTCCCTTATGATCTGGACTGCTTCCGGCCTTGGAGGATACATCTTCGAAACTATGATTCCGATAATTATTGCCACAGTAAAGGATGGAGCGAGTACATCGAGTGCAACGAAATACTCACCAATGCTCGGTATTTCCTTGAAAACAAAGTTGAAAAGTATAACCGATATAAATCCGGAAATCATTGATGCAATTGCACCCCTTTCTGAATACCCTTTCCAAAAAAGCGATAGAATGATTACCGGACAGAACGTTGCCGCAATACCCGACCAACCAAAAATTATAACCCAAAATATTTGCCTGCCAGGAGACACATAGTCCATGATAATAGCAATGAATAGGGCCGTTACTGCCATTATGATCGTGGCAATTCTTGATATTTTCGTTAGGTCTTTGTCCTTTAAATGTGGGCGGAATATTTTCTGATAGAAATCACGTGTTATAGCACTAGAAGCAAGTATTAGCAGAGAATCAATGGTAGACATTATTGCAGATAAGACAATAGCGACAAAAACGGCTACCAGCAATATCGGCAAGAAACTTTCAGTAACCATACTCAACACATCTTCCCCATTCTTCCCCAATATCATCTCAGGATCTTGGCCTTCTTTTGTGAAGTATATGCGTGCAAGAATTCCGATTGTTACAGCAGCGGCATCTGTAAGTAGCGTAAAAACAGCCGCTACCCATTTCCCTTTGTCAATTTCTTTTTCACTCTTGATCGACATAAATCGAACATACACCTGCGGAGACCCGAGAAATCCCAACCCGATCATAGAGAACCCTAAAATGGTGAAAAGATTCATCCATTTGTCCTCACTCCTACCCATTAATTGAGTCAGTGTGGGGTCAATTGCGTTTAGCCCTTCCGTAACTCCAGCTCCATGATCCATAGAAAACCAAACCGTAATAGGAAGTAAAACCAGGCCGAGAAACATCAATAGGCCTTGAAATAGATCCGACCAAACCGCAGCAACAAAACCTCCTATAAAGATGTAAGTGAGCACAATGAAAAATCCAATTAATGCACCCACTCGATAGTCAATTCCAAGCATAGACTCAAAGGCAACTCCGGTAACGTCTATCTGTGAAGCGACATAAATCACAATGAAAATGACCAATACGGATGCTGCTACAATTCGGAGTGTATGCGTTGTAGATTTAAAATGACTCTGAAGATAATCGGGGATGGTGATGGCTCCGTATTTGTCTGACCTTCTTTTGAAGCGTTTGGCCATGAATTGCCATGAGATAATGACTCCAAGAAGTTCACCAATAACCACCCAATAAGCGGAATACCCAGCCATTGCTCCCATTCCGGTAAGTCCTATTAGCAACCAACCCGATTCGCCTGTAGCTCTTGCTGAAAAAGCAACAGCCCAGAAACCCATGTTTTTCCCGCCTACATAGTAGTCACCAATGCCTTTTATTCTTCGAGAAGCAAGTATTCCGATGAGGAATAAGATTCCGACATACAGCGCCAGAACAACTATTTTAATTATAAAGTCTTGATCCATCATATTGAAAGAAATTTGTGGTTTTAAATGAGGTGATATCCTGCCTAAATCTTTGGACTATAACACCATATAATAGGCTTATTTATAGACATCAAATTCTATAAAAGATGCCGAAGATTGTACTTTTTTCGCCACTTTATTGAATAAAAATAGGCGGAGGAGCGAAAATAGCTCTACTTTTGGGCCATCTACCAGTGTGGGCAAATTACACCAAAAAGATTAGTCATACATGTGCAACGGAAAGCGACTTGCGCATAAATTCAGCAAAAAGGCTCTAGACCATTTTGGATTCTGACAAACGGAATAAGAAGACGTATCAAGCAATTAATGAATTAGTTACCACTCTTTCTAAAGAAAAGAGTACCATCTACGGTGACATATTTCGTTCAGTATATTTACCCATTAGCGCTTTTGAGAATTTTTGTTCTTGGTCTAGTGAGTCCTATACCCGCAATTGCCTTTTTGAAAATGAGAAATTTGAATTGATCCTTCTCTGTTGGGAGGGAAGTCAAGGCACTGCCATTCACGATCACGGAGGAGAAGAGTGTTGGGTCAGAGTTATTCAAGGAGAATTTAAGGAAACAATCTACAAGCTAGATGAAGCCGGTGAACTCCAAATAGTTAAGTCACACCTCGCAAAAAAGGGCGATATCTCATACATGATTGATTTTATGGGTTGCCATCGTTTAGAAAACCAATCGGATGGTCGAAGTATGTCTCTTCATCTATACGCAAAGCCAATCCGGCATTGTAACCTCTTTGATGAAAGCTGTGGAAAATTCATCCACAAAGACTTGTTTTACAATACCACATCGAAAATTATAACAAATTCAGAAGATTAAAGATTGCATGTCGGATTTAAGAAGTGATTTAGTTCTATTCAATGAACTAGTTGAAGTACTATTAAACGAAGAGCAAAAGCATCCTGTTGCGGATCGCATAGAAGCTGATAAACTATACGATTCCATTGATCTATCGCTGAATGCAGCGGCAATGGTTGATGATGACTTTAAGTCGATATTAAAAGAAGTCCTGGTCTCTACACCAAAAACAGCGACAAAATTATTTTTCAATCAACTTTTTGGAGGAAGACAGGGTAAGGCTATCGTAGGCGATTTACTTGCGGTCTTACTCAATAATAGTATGTATACATACAAGGTTGCAGGCACGCTAGTTGGAATTGAACAAGAGATTATCAGGCAATCCTGTAATTTAGTTGGTTACGGCATGCATAGCAATGGCACCTTTCCGACGGGAGGCTCAATGAGCAATTATATGGCCTTAGTCATGGCTCGTGACGCCAAGGATCCAAAGTGTCGATTAGAGGGAATGTCAAAACCTATGGTTATTTACACTTCCAAAGAATCGCATTACTCGAATGCTAAGAATGCCAGTTTTGCTGGAATTGGAAGAGGAAATATTCGAAATATTCAAGCGGATTCTAAAGGACGCATGATTCCAAAACAACTCGAAACGCAAATCATTCAAGATATAAAGGACGGATATCTTCCTACCTATGTAAACGCTACTTCCGGAACAACCGTTCTCGGCGCTTTTGACCCAATCGATCAAATTGCAGATATCACGGAAAAATATGGCATTTGGCTTCATGTAGATGGTGCCTATTGTGGAAGTGTAATTTTTAGTGCCGACTATAAGCATCTTGTAAAAGGAGTACAACGATCCAATTCATTCAGCTATAATGCCCATAAAATGCTTGGAACACCTTTAACGTGTTCTATCATTTTGGTTAAGAATAAGAAGCACTTACATGATTCGTTTAGCAATGATGCTGATTATCTATACCAAACAGATGGCGACGATTTCAATTTAGGTAAAACTTCTTTCCAATGCGGAAGACGAAACGATGCTCTTAAATTTTGGACGCTTTGGAAATCTGTTGGATCAAATGGCTTAAAAGCTATTGTGGACCAACAATTTGAATTGGCAGATGTCGCTCGGACGTATATAAAAAACAATCCCGATTATACCTTATACAGTTTCGATGATTCTATCTCAATCTGTTTCAATTATAAGAACATTGATCCTATTCTCCTGTGTACAGCCCTTTACGAGCATCAAATTACGGTTGTAGGATTTGGATCGTTTCATGACAATACTTTTATTCGTCTAGTAACGATTAATGCAAATAATGAGAAATACGACATCTTACATTTCTTTAAGATTCTAGAAGAGTTCGTTGAGCAGAACACGGACCTAATAGAAGTGGAAGAAGAGATTCAGCAGCTACGTTAAAAAACGACAACTGCCTTTTTCTTTGCAATTCATTGCCTTAGAGGACACTCTGAATCTACCTGGCTTGAACCGCGTTCAAATTAGCATACTCTTAAAGAATGGGTATGCGCTAACTGTATCGGAATTAGATTTCCTCTAGAATTGATCTCCCTTTTGATTTGTCTCCGGAAGTCCACTCCCACGTTTCATGCAGTCTTATTTTTCCATTTGCCATGACTTCAGGTTTCGAAAAACAGCGTCCTGTCATTAATTCCCCTTTGCTATTCACTTGGTGATAGCGCATTTCAATAGTTCCATTTTCATCCACTATGCCCATTAAATGCCCTTTTTTAATGGGCCCTCCGCTATAAAACGAAGTCAGAATCTCCCCTTCTTGCTGGTATTCAAAAACAGTCTCTTTTGTTACTTCACCATTTTCTGAATGTTGAATTGGTCTGAATTTCTTATTGTGGTAGTTCATTTTCTGAAAATAGGGATCTTTAAAGTAGCTTTTATCGCTTTGCGATTTGGATAGAAAGTTACTATTCCATCTTTCGAAAGGCAATATCGTAGGATGACTGTGCTGAAATATCGCAGCCAATTAATTCGCCTTGGGCATTTCTCTTGAATGCTAGACGCCCCAAAAAGCCAGTATCTGTTATAAAGGTGTCTTTGGCTATCGACTGAAGTTTAATATCTGGCTGAAGTCCGTGCGTGGCAATGAGCCCATCATCCTTCAATACAAACCTATAGGAAGTTTCTAATTCAGAACTGTTGTACATACCTATATATTCATTTAGGTTCTCATTTTCATAGGGTACTAATTCCACCTTCTTACCTGGATAAGAGAAATCCGAAAAGTGCCAGTTGAGGCTATCTCCAAAAAACACAAACTTGCTATGTGCTCTTCCCTTAAATTCAAAGATATTTTCGCCCAGAACCGGAAGTGCTTGTTTATCCTCTGAGCCGTAGCTTTTGAAATAGAGTGTGTCTCCTTCTGCCTCAATAATGATGTATAAGCCAGGGAAAATTTGGTATTCTCCTACCCATTGTTGCAAGTCCTTATTCTTATATACCACTGCATCTCGAATTTCTAACTCTACTATTTCATCCGATAAGAAAACATCAATGAGTCCATAGGCAAGATTCAGTGGATTGAAAGATTCAAAATTGCCAGAGATGGCTACAGAAAAATGCTGTCCTGGAACCCGAACCAAATAAGAACGAAAACCTGCATCGCCACCCCCGTGAAAAACAACATCCAATCCTTTGTACGTTTTTACTTCTTGACCCAAAGTATATGGAATACTATCTCCACTATTGAGCCTGCTTTTGGTTCGCATTTTTTCAAAGAGAACCGTATTTCCAACCGTCATATTCTGAAAGTTTTGTGCCCACAAGCCTAAGTCGCTCACGGTGGAATGCAAGCCGGTAGATCCCTTTATCGAACTATTGTAGGGAATGCTTCCATACTCTTTGCTATACTTTTTATATGAACCCGCTCTATTCTTAACTATCTGATCGGTATAATCTAAGAAAAGGCTGTTTTCCATTTGCAGTGGTTCGAAAATAAACTGCTGAGTAAAGTCCGTAAAGCGCATGCCAGAAACGCGTTCTACAATTTCTGCAAGTAGCACATAACCCGCATTGCAATATTGAAATCGAGTACCTGGTTTAAAATTCAAAGCCGATTGTCTCAATAGCAAATCCACCATTTCATCTTGAGCCATAATATCGTTATCTACTTGTCCTTTTAGCCTGATCAAGTCATAATTTCCTCTGAAACCACTGGTATGATTCATAAAATGCTTGATGCTGATAGTATGATTCAATCCGCTGAGCTCTGGTAAATAGTGCGTGATATCATCCTCAATTGAAAGTTTTCCTTGACTTTCAAGGAGCAAAATCGAGAATGCCGTAAATTGTTTGGAAATGGATCCGACTACAAATTTTGAAGAGTCGCTGATCGGAACCCGAAGTTCCAAATTAGCAAAACCTTCATAATGGCTGTATAGTTCTTTCCCATTTTTTACGACCGAGATGGAGATCCCAGGGCCGTTTCCTATTGGATATTCATCTAATAAGGATTGGAGTTTTTGACGGTCTATATCTTGAGAAAAGGAATGTGCCGGAAATAGAATAATTAGGAGTGATACAATGAGCTTCTTCATTTTGCCTTGCGTTTTTGATTTCAAAGCAAATGTGAATACTTGCCAGATGAGAAGCGTTCGCTTTCGTGAAGTAGTACGCTTTTCTACAGAAATAAAACGTCCAAATTTAAATATTGACGTACTACTTTATTTTAACATCTTCTTTTTCAGATATTTGACCTATACTCTGTTGGAGTTTTCCCTGTATGTTTCTTAAAGGCTTTGTTGAATGGCGATTTCGAATTGAAACCCACATCATACAGAACTTCTAAAATAGTGAGCTGATTATGTGCTGGATTTTCAAGAATTGCAATGGCTCTATTGATTCGGTAACTCGTGATGAAATCGAAAAAATGCTGATTGAGATTATGATTGATAAGAACAGACAATTCCCGAGAGGGCATTCCCAATTGAGTAGCCAACTTTTGGAGGTTCAACGAAGAATCTAAATAAGGCTCATGCTCTGCCATGAATGCTTGTAAAGACTGAATCTGAGATTCAATATCTAGATCGGTTTTAACCTGAGTTCGCTCTTTGGATTTCATAAGCTCACTCACCAAGGTGTGTTTGCTGTCTATTCCTTTAAAAAGTGCTGGCTCGTACATGCTTTTGAGGACTATCCAACATAAAAACCCGAGGAGTAAAATCACAAGTCCTAGACGCAAGCCGTTTAAAGTTTCAATATCGTTACCCAAGAATGTATAGATCTGTTTGAACTGCGAAACCGCAAACAAAGAAGAGATTACAACAGTAAGTTGCCAAAGCCAACGGTAATTGAAAGCCGAATTATTCGAGAAATTTTCTTGGAGCAGTTGCTTGTATTTGCGCAGTTCAGCAAACATTAAAACCAAATAAAACGTAGAAATAAGTACACTGATCACATACGAGATTTTAAGCTCAATATTCGATTGGAAGTTTTCTATGAATACACTGCGTTCTAGGTTATTGGCGGCATAAAATCGGGGCGTGAAAATTAAGATGCTTAACAAGAGCGGCAGCAGATGAACGAGATGTACCGTTCGCAGTTTGAAGTCCGTATAAATATTTGAAATCAAATAGAGGAAGAGTAAAGGACTGGCGAGTTTGATGATCTGATCTCGCAACATTTCCAAGACCATTGGCAGCTCGATGTAATTGGAATAGAAAAAAACGCTCAAGTGTATACCGAACATCAAAAAATAAGCTGCCAATAATTGATTGCTAAGCTTATTCTTGCTTCTTACAGTGAGTAGAAAAATGGCGATAAGGATCGAAAAAAAGAGAATAACTAAAGTCAAGTTTCCGATCAAGTTGGCTAATTTATGTGCTGATTAATGATTCCGATGGCTTTTTGGTGATGGGCTGAATCCAATATATAATTACTCTTTTTGGAATGGGCTTCTATAAAATCTAAACCCATCTGTATACTCCCACTCTATTTCACCTTGGCCAAAGCTAAACACCCAGTTCTCAACTAGCAACTGTATCAAAGCGATTTCAAATGTAAGCTAGATGATCAAACGCAGGGCGAACAAAATGTATCTTCCATCCAATTGTCAGGATTGATTATGATAGAACCTTAAATATTCTGGTGTTCTGCATTATTTTGGTGGATGTAAGCGCGAAACCGAGATTGGAATTGGTGGTTATGTTATAGAGAATGCCTGTCCTTACGGTACATTTCTTTCCCAGATGCCGATATGCCGTTAAGAATTATGCTTGTTTGAAATCGTATCCATTTTTATTTGATGACTTCATTTTGTCTTCCAGATGCAGAAATAGGTTTTCCTTTTAAAGCCTGCACCAGAGTAGCAGTGGCAAGAAGTCCATACAGCAAGGAAATAACAAAGATTGCTTTGGTATTTTTAAAAAGGTAGAATGAAAGCAAAGGCAATAGCTGCAGGGCATGCATTCCTATAAAGTGCGAAACACGAAGGTCGCCTACTGTTTTACTCCAGCCTACAATAAACCAATTCGAATTATCATTGAGTGCACCTACGCTGTGATTCATTCGTGAGCCCATTAAAAATCCTTCAAATGAAAAAACCACAAAAATTAAAATACCGAAACGAATAGCCCAAACATAATAGTCCGGTAAATTGGGAAAGGATTGTACGAAAAACAACACTCCAATATAGGCTGTATAGAAAGTCACAATCGCTGCTGCTAAGCCCATGATTGAGTACAATATAGAATAGATTGGTGTGCTAATGTTGAAATGTGATAATTGCCCTTTTCCTGCTTGAAAGGCAACATAGAGGACTTCAAACCCGAATAAAATAATTACCACCCAATTGAAAGGCTCGATATTAAAATCGCTTAGGTAGTGGCAATACCAAGCCATTGTCCAAGCATATAAAAAGATTGAAAAAGAAAACTTGAATGCTTTGTACCAAGCATTCACGCCATGTACTTGTGTTGTGGTCCATTTTGTCAAAAGCAAAAAAGTGAAAGCTAAACCCAGGCACAGAAGGCCAAAGTAAAACATGCTCTCATTTCTAATTTTGAGCTCTATAATAAATTCCAACATTGATTTTTACTTCCTTCTATTTCTTAACACTTTCCTTGATCAACACTTTTGGCACGAAATGATTGAGGTAAAATATCATTCCAAGGTAGGTTAATATCAGGGTTGGAGCATTTGAATTGAAACCCATATCAAACTCAGGTATATTGAGCCATTCTCTAAAAGAAGTTGTAGCAATAGACAACATGAAGACAATGCCAAAAACAAACAGTCCTATAATGGCGGTTTTATTTTTGGAAGTACGCTCCACTCCGTTCTTTGCCTCATACTTGAAGAAATACCAAAGTACAGCTATACAAAAAACAAGCTCTATGGCTATAGCCAGATATACATTTGTTGCATAAAGGCCAAGCGCTATATCCTGAGATTCTGCTCCAAAAACATGGTGGGCATGGCCTGAAAAGATATCGAGAACAAAATGTCCCAACACTATTAAGGAACCTACAAGACCAGTTTTAGAGCTCTTGAACCATAATTTACCAATAATGAAGATTACAATCAACCAAAATATCTGTGGCACCAAATCGTGACTATAAAGCATGTCGACAGTCAAAGCGCTCAAGCTGGTGCTAAAAACATCGGAGGGGCCCGTCTCTTCAAGACCTAAATAATGAAAGGTAAACCACAATAAATCCTGCAATTGCGATGCAATTAGAAAGAAGAATAAGGTTCCTTTTGGAAATCTTTGGTTGGCTACTAGAGCAGTTGTGAAGTGTCCTGCTAACATACTGATTCAGATATTGTATTTTTACTTTAGAATATAAAGCCAAATTTAGAATAACTTTAGAAATTAAAGTGATATAATAAGACATATGATCAAAAAATTCCGGTCTAGCTGTATTATTGCTTCTGCCTTAGATCTAATTGGAGATAAATGGTCATTGCTTATTATCAGGGATATGCTTTTGTTTAAGAAGAAAACTTTCAATGAGATAGCGGCATCCGATGAAGGAGTAGCAACCAACCTGCTATCCTCTAGATTAAAAATGCTAGAATCTATTGAGGTGATTACCAAAAGAAAACTACCCGAAAATAAAAAAGAAAATATCTATTTGCTCACACAAAAAGGAATCGATTTGGCTCCTTTGGTTCTAGAAATCGTTCTATGGAGCGACAAATATGTTAGGACATACAATGCAGATATGAATCCGTACGAAGATCAACACCAAGATAAATCCAAACTCATAGCGCATGTTCAAGAGGAGTATAAAAAATTCGTGAGTCAAATTCTAAATTAGAACTGCTGACTTCTTCTCTTTAGAGCCAAGGTTTTGGCTAAACTGACGTTCAATACAGTTTATATTTTGTTAGAGCTTGATTGTTTTTCTTCTTCAGAATTTTTATTCTAACCCATTTAAAAGAATAGAGTAAAACACCAATCCAAGCAAAAGACGTGAATACTCCTTTTGAAATAGTAAATGCACTGGATAAATATATAATAGATTCTGAAACCTCGGCTGAATTTGTGATCATTAAAATGATACAGATGTTTTCCAAATAATCAAATATCATGGCAAAGAATGGAGCCATTAATAAAGTCGAGTTTTTCTTCGTCTTTGTCAGGTTAAAAAGACGAAATAGAAAGCTGCTTAAAAAAAGTGCCAATAAAGCAGGGTAGAATAGATCTAGCAGTGTTAATTGGGGGAAAAGATAAAGGTCAATAGTTTGACTATTGAGATTCCCCAGAATTGATCTTGCTTCTGAAACTGAATAACCTAAAGGTCGAATATCGAAAGCTGCCCCTCCAATTTGAGTGTTGATCTTTGGAAAAGTATAGGTCATCATTCGTAATAAGATGACATGACTCGAGAGAAACAAAAAGCTTAAAGCTTTAACGGAATAAGTTCGAGTATTAAGGAAGTTTAAAAATCGCATTTTGATTTTCATTTGATTAAAAAAACAAAGGTCTTCCTCCTCTACAAGAGTTCCATTAACAAATGATAAGAGTTAGGATTGCGTTCTCAATCTGCTCAAAGAGATAGTTGTGATTCCAAGATATGATGCAATATCTGAGTGGGGTATAAGGTTTTCTATATTGGGAAATTTTACCCTTAGGTTTTGTAACCTGATTTTACCAGCTAGAGAAGCTAGCCCTATTTCCTTTTGAACCTTTTCCATTAGTTCATTTCTTAAGACCGTATTACCAAAATATCTGATTTCAAGGTCATCAACCATTAATTGCTCAAATTTTTCAGCATTAATGGTTGCTACTTCGACATTGGTTAAGGATCGAATGTTTATAATAGATTTCCCATCATTACTCCTCGTTGTATAAGGAGATAGTATTGAATTTGACATGAAAAAGGACAAAGTAATTTCTTCTCCTTCTGGGCTATATAGAAAACTTTTGCAGATTCCGTGAATAACAAAATACTCTAGATTATTTCTCTGTCCCACCTTAGTTAGTAGTTCTCCCTTTTCAATATTAACATATTGAACCAAATCTTTAATTTTGCCCATCGACATGCTCGAGATAGATGCCGCTGAATTTATAATGGGGCTAATTTTATCGATCTCCTTCATTTTTTATTATCCCTGACGTTGGTATATGAGCGGTTTTGATGGCATATATACATAATTGCCTGCCGTAATCGTTTTTCCTTATGGAAGATTTAATGTTGAAGTAGATCCTTATATATTATCTGAATTTTCAGTGTAGTGCGATACTTCATTATGCTGTCGTTCAGTTAAAATTTTGAATCTTACCTCTACAATAATTTTTTATTTTCTTGAAAAGTACATTTTCATTGGCTGGAAATAATGTTCATCCCAACCTGCTTCATAATTCTCTCCATTTTCTGGAAGATTCGTATGAATTAAAATTAGTTCTGTTTTATCATCTTTCTGATTCAGAATTATTTCTAAAATAGAATCTTCTTCGTTATCATTAAACTGTAATGATCTCCAAGTTTGTATTATTCTTTGATCTTGCTCTAGCAAAATATTTTTTCCAAAAATGTAACCATCCCAAGATGTAAATTTTGCCTCTACTTTGTCAGAGGCAATTGCTTTTCCTCCCGTCATATTGGTATGTCCTTCACTACTTAGCCAAGCTTTATAAACTTCGGCTGGTGAGGCCTCCAATATTGTTTTCAATGTAAAATCCATTCGTGACTTATTTATAACTTTCCTCGTAAAAAGTGTTTTTCCCTTTCATTAGTCGTTAGCGAAATAGCTCTTTGCAAAGTCTCTTTATACGTGTCTAATTTTAATTCCTTTTCAAATTCTCCTTTAATAGAGTAATAATGTTGATTGTTTAAGAGTGCTTTGTCATCAAGCAATTTTAATTCTTCTAAGGCTTTTTTACTTCCTTTAACTTTAGAAAGTACCACTAATCTATTCAGCTCCAATATTGAAATTTTTGTCTTACTTACCAATACATCATAAATTTCTAATATCGTTTTCCAGTCTATTGAATCATATGAAGCGGAAGTCGCATATTCTCTCTCTATGGCGGCTTCTAAATGGTATTTTGAATAGGATGGTTCTTTATTTGACAGTATTAGAAACGCGTTTCCCAATTGGATTAAATCCGTATCCCATAAATCTCTTTCCTGGTTTTTCATGGCAATTAAAAAACCGTCTTTTGATACGCGTGCATTAAAGCGAGATAGTTTAAAACACATCAATGCAATAAGGGCCTGTAGGTTTGGCGTATTGCAACGCTCATTTACATATAACAAGCCAGCTAAGCGCAGAGCATCTTCACAAACGTCTTTTTTCAATAAGTCGTTGCCATTATAGGCGGTATAGCCATTTGTAAAAAGAAGATAAATAATTTTCAAGACGGTATCTAAGCTCGATGGCAATTCGAATTCTGATGGAAAGGACAATTTTTCCACTTTGCGTTTAAAAGTGTTTTTTGCCCTTGAAAGTCCTTTTTTAACAGCTTCCGAATTTTTAAATATTACGCGTCCAATTTCATTATTGCTAAAACCACAAAGCAGTTTTAAGCTCAATATTATTTTATCATTTTCGCTTATAGACGGATGGCAACAAGCAAACATCATTTGAAGTTGATTGTCTTCTATGCTTTTATCCATTTCATAGTCTTCTTCCAGATAGTCATTCATAATCTCTGGATTAAACATCAATGTCTTGCTCTGGCGTCTTAATGAGTCAATGACTTTGTTATAGGAAACACGGTAAAGCCATTTGCTTGGATTAGGAGGGGTATCCTTAAAACCCCACAATTGCATGGCTTTTAAAAGTGCATCTTGTACTGCATCTTCAATGATGTCGATGTTCGAAACCCCAAATTTTGAAGTTAGATAGGAGATCAACTTCGCATATTCATTTCTAAAGAGGTGGTCTATTTTAGAGAGTAGGTTCGTTTCCATACATTAGAAAAATCCGCTTAAGAATAGACTCAGCGGATTTTTATTCGGTTCGTTAAAATTACATATCCAATATTTCTCTAATCTCAACTACGGCTTCATTGCTCTGATGTATTGGACATGCTTTTGATAATTCAATGGCTTCATCCATGGTTTCAGCGTTTACAATAAGATAGCCGCCTACAACCTCCTTGCCTTCTGCAAAAGGGCCATCATGCACAACAGATCCACTTCCTGTTACTTGCTTTCCTTGTTTAGACAATGGAAGTCCTCCAGCTAATTTTCCTTGTTCTGCTAAACCGCCCATCCAAGTTCTCCATTCTCCCATATGTGCTTCCATCTCTTCAGGAGAATACGTGTCTAATGGTTCTCCGCCTCTCAATAAATACATGAATTGTTTCATCTTTTTTTGTTTTTAAATTAGTCCTTCATTACTCTATTCATCTTAGTAACGAATGGACTAATTAAAAGGGGACATATATAATCGATTCATTTTTAATCATATGGTTTATTGTAATGCACGCAACGAGAGTCTTTGCTACCCCCTTTTTTAAATTTCATCTTCCCACTGCGAAGCCACAGCTATCTTATGCTGCATCTAAAATAAGACTTCTTGAAAAGGACTCAGAGCACCCGCTATAATTAGTCAGTCTTAAAAGTGCTTCAACGAGATTATTTCGGGGCGACATATAAAGGCCCAAGCGATCTTACACCGCCATAGCGCCAGCTGCAAAATAGGAAAGCTACACACCATTTCACTTTTAATGTACGCGGTCTTCCACAGAAAGGACCATTATTATTTGGAAGTGAAATACAGATTACAGAAAAAAAAGACGGCTGAAGCGGAAAATATTTCCTCTGACTATATATGAAAACTTAAAACCAAAATGCCGCAATTTCCTAGTAAACTAAAGCATAGAAAAAGAATACCGCATAAAAAAGGCTGCATTAGCCGCCCAATATAGATTCTTACTCAATCTTCTCCTTCCTAAATCAAACCCAGAAAATCGCATTTACCAAAGGAGTGAAATGTTGGCCCTGGATGCGCCAATAATATATTCATTTTTGGCCTATCGGGAGAACGAATGCTTAGATATTAGCACTCGTTTTTCCAGTTTGCGTTCCATACAATTCGATGTTTCCCGTGCTGTTTTGGAGTACCGCCCATAGCGGCATTGTAGACAATAACCACCCTTTAAATCCTATGCGTATTCGCTTTTGGTTTGCGGAAGACCAGTATACCTTGGTTCATCCTTATTTTAAGGGAATGCAAATCCGAATAGGCCAATTTCTTGATTGAAGAATAGTACAGACCAAATGAACTCAAAAATGACTGGTTCTAAAAAACTATCCTTTGGGTTTTAAAGCTGCTAGACTATTTATAATCAATAATTTGTAACTTCCTTGCAAATTATCCAAGCAAATGAAAAAAGCAATACGCCTTATCACTTTGGGATCACTCTGCTTATTTGGCAGTATCGCCTTCGCCCAAGAGGCGCCTAGTGTGCATCAAGAAGAGGGACGAACTTATGTGAATAAAGATTTACCCCTATACCTACAGTTTAAGACCTCACCCACTGGGAAAACGTATGATCTCGAAAGCGCTACAAATCCCCAAGATGCCAATCCTATGTATTTGGACACCGAAGGGGTAAACTACATTCGCTCTAAGTGGGCAGTAGACCCTAGCACGGGTGAAACCATTATTCCAAAACGCGAAATTCTGATGGAAATTTATTGCGATGGGCTGGCTCCGAGCACTTCCATCACTCTAAAGAATGCTCCGCGATACGTTTCTGGCGGAACCATTTATTACGGCCAAGGCCTGATGCTAACGCTCATTCCGACCGATGGCAATGCCTTTGACGGACAAACGGTTTCAAGCAGTGGCGTTTCTGGGGTTAAACAAACTAATTACACCTTAAATGGAAGTGGTATGACTTATAATGGCCCACTTTCAATGAACAGCGAAGGTGCACAGCAAATAAATTTTCAAAGTTTAGACTACGTAGGCAACCTCGAATCTGCTACAACCAAAAGCTTTACAGTAGATTTAACCGCGCCTACTACCGGTATTACTAAAAATGGAGATCAAAGTGGCGATATTTTTTCCAGTCGCTCTTCCTTTAGCCTTTCACCCAGCGATGCCTTGAGTGGGGTAGACTTTACAAGTTTTAGTTTCGATGAGGCGGGTAAAAAGTACGGCACGAGTGTTTCATTGGCTTCATTAAAAGACGGCAATCATACCATTAATTGGAATAGTGCCGACGAAGTAGAAAACAAGGAAAAAGAAAATAGCTATGCCTTTTACTTAGATCGCATAGCGCCCGTTTCCCAAATTGCGATCCAAGGAGATTTATGCGAAGGCCGCTACGATTACATTAGCGAGCGTTCTACATTTAATCTAACCTCAAGCGACAATAAGGCCGGTGTGCAAAACATTGAGTATTCTATAGACGGCCAAGCGTATAGCACTTTCTCCAAGGCTTTAAATTTCAACAATAAAAATGGCTTGGTTAGCATTCGCTTCCGCGCCACCGATAAAGTGAACAACCGCAGCACAAGCAAAAGTAAAACCTACTATTTAGATAATATCGCTCCCACTACAAGCATAAGCTATGGCTCTCCTCAATTCTTTAAACAAGGTGAACTGTTTATCACTAGTAACACCCCTGTAAAATTAACAGCACGCGATAACGCCTCTGGCGTAATAAGCACCACTTACAATACCGACGGTGCAGGGAAAAGCACCTATAATGCGCCTTTTACTGTGGCCAACGAAGGTCCACACAGCCTCAACTTTAAGTCGATTGATTGCGTTAAAAATGAAGAAAGTAATAAGACCAGCAAGTTACACGTAGATAATACGGGACCGGTTATTTTCAACCATTTTAGCATTGAGGCAGTAGGAACCAAAATGGCAGATGGAAAATCGATAAACGTTTATCCTAATTATACCCGTTTGTACTTAGGTGCTACCGATGAAAAAGTTGGTAACGATAAAATTGAATACCGCATAAATGGTGAGGACTGGCGTCCATATTCAGATCCACGTAGCTTAGATATTTCGGAGCTCGATAAATTTACTACCGAAAAGGTTTATACGGTAGATGTGCGAGCTACGGACAAACTAGGCAACCTTAGCGAGGAAACCTTTCAATTTGCCATTGAAATTTAAGGCAAACAATTACAATTTAAAAAGGCTCCCTTGCGGAGCCTTTTTTTTCAATTCCCTTATAATTTTGTGCAATTATTAGTGAGCTAAAGTTGCTGAATTCCAAACCAAAAGCTTTGTATCGCGCGAAAGACCAACATTGCAGTTCAGCTAATTATAAAGCTTCCTGGCGAACGTATAGCGGGACTTTGCAATCCATTAAAAGTGGCCACTATTTATTCTTAGAATCAGATTGCTAGCTGTATCCGTTTAATTAGCTGATGAGTGCTGAATTTGACCAAAGCCTTAGCAAGAGCCAGAAGCTCTGAAGAATAAAGAGATGCAAGACGAATTTGAGTTTTAGTAGAAGCTAGGTTTTATTGGCTTGCACTTTTTTATTTTTTGTCCGGATTTCCTCTGCCTAAAAACCAGAACTCAAAACCAAAATGCCGCAAATAGCAAGAGCATAGAAAAAGAATACCGCATAAAAAAAGGCTGCATTAGCAGCCCAATATAGATTCTTACCCAATCTTCTCCTTCCTAAATCAGACCCAGAAAATCGCTTTCTCTATAGGGGTGAAATGGCTGCCCTGGATGCATCAGGAATACATTTATTCTTGGCCTATCGGCAAAACGAATGCTTAGTTATTGGGCTTTCGTTTTATTTTACGATTAGTTTCGAAGATGGATTGAAAGTTTTCTTCAATTGATGAAACCTCTTCATCGGTAAATTCATAGAAATCCTTATGTCCTTTATTCTTTGATAATTGACCATTATTCTGATCTAGAAACTTGATTAGTAAATCGACCTTGGTGTCGGGCAAGGACAAATAACTATTTATGAACTGAGTCATTCGATCATATTTTTCTAAATAACCTAATTCATCTGGGATTATCTGTTCAATAGTCTCTTCTACGCATTCATATAAAAATTCAACTTGTGCTGTGAGGTCATAGTAACGATATAAATCAATTGTATCGCTTAGAATATTAACGTTATGATCTGCTGTGGGCTCCCATTCGATTAAATCTATTCTTTGTGAAGAATATGACTCCAAGATTGATTGGTATTCGTCAATTCGATTTAATATAGCCGCTGATACAGGAAAAATCATCCCTCTTTTAGTATATCCCATTTGAGTTAGGATATGATGAATTATGTATCTGTGTATACGACCGTTACCGTCAGAGAAAGGGTGAATAAATACGAATCCAAATGCAATAGTTGCTGCTGCCAGAACAGGATCGTATCCCGATTCTTGTAAAAGGTTGTTCGTTTCAAATAATCCTTTCAACAACGAGGGTAGGTCTTTGGCTTTAGCTGAAATATGGTCAGGTAACGGAGAAAAAGTTTCGCGATCGTGTTCTCCGATAAAACCTTCCTGTGTTCTTAAGCCCATATTCTTCAGCTTTTTTGTTCCGATTACTATGTCTTGAAGCCGTTCTAATTCTTCGATTGTTAGCTGCTTTTTTCCTGCTTGTCCGATTGCTTTACCCCAATTCCTTGCTCTAAGGCTGGGTGGAGATTCTCCTTCGATGGCAAAAGAAGCCTTGGAGTCTTTCAATAGTAGGAATGCTGCGGTTCTTCTGATGAGTTCTTTATCTCTACCGTCCAACCCCTTTTCGATGGAACCTGATAAATCCTTTGTTATTAAGTTTTCGATTTGCTCCGTTTTTCTGATCATTGGGCAGAATTCGCGCGTTCCCGGTAAGTTGTTTTTGATTCTATGTCGGGTAGAGTTTATTGAAGATCCTGTGAATTGTAGTTTCGAGTTAACAAGTTCAACGTATGTTCCTGTCTTCAAATCGGGTATTTCGAGGGTTTTACCTATTAACCATTCATATAAGAACCAAACCCGTCTGCTATATTGACTTGTTGGCTCTTTCTCCATCATTCTAATTACTGGTTCATCCTTCGCGTACTGGAAGATTTTTTTTAATATATATAAATCGATTCCTTCATATTTTAAAGCAAACGCTAAATGGCTTGTAAGCTCATTATTAGGCCGATGTCTTATTGTAAATACTTGCCACTGGTTAGTGATATAGCGTTGATGTTTTTCCGTAATAATGGAAAGGCTATTGGGTAATGGAATAATTACTTCAGTACTCCTTTCAATTTCTGCTATGATAAATGCATAACCAGCTAAAAAACCAGGTTCGGGAGTGGATCTTCCGTGAAATACGCTTACTTTTTGTGAAAAACAGTTACTCACGCTTGTTTATTATGAAATTCAGTTACAAATATAGCATGAAAATCAATTACTTTGCATGATTTATGGTTATTAATTGGCCTTAAGCATGAATACTGATTACAGTCGAGTCGATGAAATCCGAATGAAGCCCAACGTTTTGGCTATACGCAGTGTCCCGAAGGGTATGCTTTATAGCCATTGTGCTTGTTGCACAACTATGTTAATAAGCCAAAACTAGGGAAAGGGATTGAAAGGAGATAGTTTGTAGCTTGAAGAATGCAAGGCAAAAAAGACTATCAAGAAGAGTTGTTTTTGAGCTTTCAACTCAGCGAGTTTGTTCCAGAACAGAATCTATATCGCAGGCTAAAGGACGTTTTGAACCTGGATTACCTGTATCAAAAAACAAAAAAGTACTACGGCAGTTGTGGCCAAAAAAGTTTGG
>Ga0222632_1000495_pt1 | contig 20255 bp, 20 predicted proteins | sample AntAcemetageno46_FD_179828 | JGI IMG/M metagenome (GOLD analysis project Ga0222632, IMG submission 179828) | Saline water microbial communities from Ace Lake, Antarctica - #46 | ecosystem: Environmental > Aquatic > Non-marine Saline and Alkaline > Saline | place: Antarctica: Ace Lake | collected...
CCTTAGTTGACCCTATGAACAGTACGATTCTAAATAGCTACATCCTAGACCCGCAATCCAACACCATTACAATCGACTTTTCTGGCTATCAGTCTGGAACTTACACTCTGGCAATGATTGTAAATGGACAAATTGTGGATGCTCTCAATGTAATTGTATCAATCTAGAAGAATTATGAATATCAAGACACTTTTTTTCGTTTTAGCAGCTCTTTATCTACAGTATGGACATTCTCAGATTGATCTAAGCTTTGAGAATTGGAATACCAACGCGGGATATATTCAGCCCAATGGATGGATTACAAGTAATTGGGCAGTCCAATGTGCTTTTCCTGATTCGAACGCAACAGATGGATATTTAGCATCTAGGATCGAAAATAATCTTATTGGCTTTGGAGGTAGAGGTAGATGCCTAGTTCTTGGCAGATTTTCAAATTTAACTGGACTAATTGACTCAATTACATTCGATATTAGAATAGATAGCGTATCTCTCGGTGGTTATGCAAGCGTTGGAACCCATTTCTTTTACAATGGAAACATAGTCGTTAATCGCGTCTACAATATTGACACCACTTCCAATGGATATTTTAAGATTTGTTTAAAAACTATGAATCCAAATGTGAATGAGATAGATAGCCTCAGGTTAGGTTTCTCAAGCGAACCAGCAACTTTATTACCGAATGGCCATCAAGCTGGCTACTGTAGCTATAAAGTCGACAACATTCAATTTTTCTATTCGACATTATCTGATGATGTAAACCCAAAAGAGTCTAATGCTTTGAGGTTCTTTCCTAATCCTGCAACAGATAAAAGCATACAAGTCAGCTCAAATGTGAAAAGAATCAGCATCTCAGACATGGAGGGTAATGGAGTCTATAATGAATTGGTAAACAGCAGAATCATTGATTTGAGCTCGCTTTCTTCAGGAGTGTACATTATAACACTCGAAGGAGATGATCAAATCGTACAAGAGAGAGTGATAATTAAATGAGTTTGAAATGCAGTCATCTAAATTCTTCTAACTGGTATAAACCGTGGTAAAAAAGCCTACACACAACAAAAAATAAACTCAAGGCGGCTTTAATCCCGCTCCGGTAGCGGCTTTACGGTGGACAAATTAATATTTTGTTTCCTTACTAAACCACAGACGAAGCCGCCCTGCGTTTATTAAAACCGTTAGCCTTTATTAAGAAAAAACGGACCGAAAGTTCTCTACCAGAGAACTAATAGTATCTTTGCTTCATAATTCGTTGGATGAAACGTATAATCGCAAAAAGCACGCTCCGAGAATATTGGGAAAAACACGCTGATTCAGAACAGTATTTAAAGACTTGGTACGACACTGCCAAAAATGCTCAGTGGTCATCTCCGAATGATATTAAGCAAACCTATATTTCAGCGAGTATCCTAAAAAATGGACGAGTGGTTTTTAACATAAAAGGAAACTCATACCGCCTGATTGTTAAATTCAATTATGAAAGGCAGTGGGCGTTCATTCGCTTTATTGGAACCCATGAAGAGTATGATAAAATAGATGCTGACACCATTTAAAAAGAACAAAGATGAATCTCAAACCCATTAAGTCCGACAAGGACTACCAAGAAGCACTGGAACGCTTAGGAGTGATTTTTGACGCTCCCATTGACTCCAAAGAAGGAGATGAAGCAGAAATCCTATCGCTAATGATAGAGAATTTTGAAAACCAGAACTATCCGATTGAGGCACCTGATCCAATTGAAGCGATTAAAATCCGAATGGAAGAATTGAACTTACGCCAAAAGGATTTAGTAGGCATTATAGGTGGTAAAAGTCGGGTGTCAGAGATATTAAATCGTAAGAAGAAACTGACCGTTGACATGATAAGAGAGTTAGAAAGAATCCTTCAGATTTCTGCTTCTGTCTTAGTGAACAATTATTCGCTTGAGAAAAAATAACAAAGGGTAATAACCAAGCATTCGTTTTGCCGATAGGCCAAAAATGAATGCATTGTTGACGGATCCGGGGCAGCCATTTTGCTCCTATGGGGAAAGCGATTTTCTGGGTCTGATTTAGGAGTGGAGAAGATGGGGTAAGAATCTCTGTTGGGCTGTTAATGCAGCCCTTTTTTAAGCGGCATTCTTTTTCAATGGTCTTGTTTTCTGGGTATTTGGGGCATTTTGGTTTTAAACTCTGGTTTTTTGGCATAGGAAGTCCTGACTTCTGGAAGAGGAAAGAAACTGAGATGGGGAATAAAGGAAGCTAAAAACGAAGAAATCTGTCTACACAAAACGATGCCATATAATTAGGTGTACAGTTGAAAGGATATAGGTGGAAAGGGTATGGGATGAAAGAGTGTCTTTGGATTTAAGTATATAATTTGAAACCTACCCTCGATGGGGTAAGAAAAATGTTAAATTGTAAGGGAATTTTAAAATGTTTGGCTATTGTTCGATTTTTGATTTTATGGGCTAGCATTCTGCTTAGGAGCAAACGCGGACTAGACAACAGAATGCGTTGTATGGAGAAGAAAGTAGACCTATTGATAGTTTCGATATATAAACTTCAAATATTACATTTAATTAAAAAACATCTGTTTTTACTAAAAACACCTATGGATATAAACGTAATAAAGGTGGGTTTATACGGATGTTGGCACACTTTTAAGAAATGGAAATATATCTAATCTTAATCCTACTTCTGATTGGACTGCTTGTCGGCCTGATTATTTGGGTAGTTCGACTAATTCGACTTTACAAAAAAGGAAAGAAGAAATCATTCGCAATTCAACTTTCCATTTTGACTGCAATTTTGGTCTTCTTGACTTGGGAATTTCAAATATTTCCACTTTCAAAGAATTTCTACATACAAGACAGAACAACGGAATTGACAGGAAAAAAATTTTGGAGTTGGGAAGAGTTTGACTATGAAGAAATAAGTGTTCGTGGAGAAGGCTACACCTTGGACATTTATAAATTCAGTGAAGAAACAGCAGAATATCTTAAAAACCCTGACAAGGACTTTTTTGACAACTTTCCACCAAAAGAATTCGCTGATATAAAATGGACAAGAACTCCAGTTAAAGAAAATGAACAAGAGATTTTGGAATTTGTGACACCAAATTACGGTGGGTGGAAAGGTGAAATTATTGACAGACAAGATTTCATAAGAAAAATAGCAAATCAGCCAGGAGCATATTATTCATACGATGACGGTGGAAGCACGAACTTCTATTTAATTGCACCTGACAAAAGATTAGTGATTTTGATTAATCATAATATGTAAGGAGAAAGTAAAAACGGCATACAATAACGAAGCATTCGTTCTGCCGATAGGCCAAAAATGAATGCATTGTTGACGGATCCGGGGCAGCCATTTTGCTCCTATGGGGAAAGCGATTTTCCGGGTCTGATTTCGAGTGGAGAAGATTGGATAAGAATCTATGTTGGGCTGTTAATGCAGCCTTTTTTTATGCCTCATTCTTTTTATGCTCTTGCTTGCTATTTGAGGCATTTTGGTTTTAAACTCTGGGTTTTTGGCATAGGAAATCCTGACCGCTTCATCCGTTTTTTAATTGCCTATAATTTGTCTTTTACTCTCAAACAATAATGGTCCTTTCTGTGGAGGTCGGCGTGCATCAAAAGTAAAATGGTGTGTAGCTTTTACGTTTATAGAAAAATACAGCCTTAATTTGTCTTGGAGCCGGCTAAATCCCTCTGCTTGAGAATAGACCCGCTCTCCCAGTGTTTGTGATTTTTTTATACATCATCGATAGTTTAGATTTTAGTTGAATTTAAAAATCCAATACTTTTATTCAAAATGAGAAAGGCTTCCGACCAAAGGGAGGATTCGTTCAACAAAACCTAAATTGTCATGGGCGCGAATGAGTACGTTGATAGTTCAGTACAATTAATCAACACAGCAAGCCGATCTAATCGGATTGCTAAAAACATAAATTAATTAAACCGGATAATATTCATCTTTCTCGACTCTAATGATCCAGTCCTCATTGCTTATTTTCATGTCTCCTTCAAGTGTTCTTATTGCTAAATGACTGGTTCCTGTCATTGAAGAAACTTTTCTGTGTTCTTTCGGATCAGACCAGGCTTTATGAATTATATCTGAAGGATCGTTACCAACTGAAGCAATGAATTCATGAATATTTGAATAGTGTGGAGCTATGTATTCAACCGCATCAATGACAATGGGGGTTTCTCTGATTTCATATTGAAGATTGTTTTATTTTCTCTTTCACATTTTGATTGATAGGCTCATCTAATACACCCTTGTATTTTCCCATTTCTCTGCAGTAGAATTCTATTGCAAACTTTCAAGTAAATACAAACAAGAATACCAGCCCTGGAATTAGAATGATTCCCAGGGCCAAGCATACATCCTCACTTCTTTCTATTACGGCATATTACCATCTTAAAAAGCAATGCAGTAGGCAATGAAACCTCTCAATTATATGAGGAAGCGCTGCATGAATCGTTTCTTGATGCCTCCATAATCGGCAATTCCGGAGAGTATTTGGGAGATAAAGACAATAGCTAAGAAGGAGAACGATATAGCATAGAAGTAGAGAACAGCGTTTTTAACCAGCATGCCGAAAAATTGAACCATCTCACCACCAAATACCGCTTCAGTGATACTCAAATAATACACTGGAAAAATGGCGGTTGTCACAATTAAATTATAGACCGAATTTGACCAATCATAGAAGCCCAAGTATTGATTAACCTGGGACTATCCTTCTTGAGTTTATTGTTCATGCTAGGGAGTAGACGGTGTTAAATCCGTTATAGCAGGAAGTATAGTTCTAGTGAAGAAACTCTGTCCTTGCCTGACATGCGCTTCCCACTTCAACTCCCCTTAAAAAGCATAATTCTGATCATCATGTAAAGCAGTCGAGTACTTAAGATGAGATGCCTTCTTTTTATTGAATTGCCCAGGTTTTGGCCACGTTTTGTTTCAATGCAGTTTAGAATTTATTCGCTCGAATTCCAAAATAACGCCTATCCCTTTTCACTCAACTCTTTGACTTTTTGAGCCCAGTTATTTAAAATTCTCTTTTGATTTTCAAAATCATCGCCATAAGGACCACAGACGATTCGCAAATTTGATTTGATTGTTTCTTCGGTTTCTGCTGGAAGGACTTTTTCAACGTAATTTGATTCGTTTGTTTGTTCTTCTGAGAGAAGGAATTTTTCAACATATTGACGATCGCCCAGCTCATAATCAATTTGAATATACTGATTTCCATATAGATCATCTGCAAATTCGGAGGTAATCTTACCTGCATTCAGGTATTTAAAATTAACCTTTGATCCTTTATTCCAATCCGCTGTAAGTGCATTTTCTTCGTCAAAAACAGCTTGAAGCGTTTTGCTGTATTCTGCATTAGTTAGCACTTCCCAAATTTTACTTTTAGTCGCATTAATCTCGAAATTTAAAGTCACAAAGCGAGAAGGTGCAAGGTTTTCAATATCCTTATCAGAAAGAAACTTCACTTCATTCATTCGAGCGCTACCATTTCCTCCATTTAAATATCTAAAACCGACAACAGAATCATTCGAAATATTCAAAGCTTGAATAACAATTATTATTTCTTCTTTTCCAGAAGAACGACTGTAATAACGAGCCAGTTTTGGCATTTCCATATCCAAAGGTTTTGCATCTGGATATTTTTGAACATCAACAAAGATTAGAGAAGTCCCATTTCGAGTTTCTTCCTTCGTTGCCATTCTTCCTCTTACAACAGGCACACTTTCCCAATTATTTATATCTACAGCAGGAAATCCATTTAAATTATCAGGACAATAATATCCACCATAATTGTGCGGTACATGCTTTTTTGCTTGAACCTTTTCTATGGGCTTATCTTCTTTACTATTTTCAACAGTGGTGGGGTTTTGTGCACAAGACATAAGTGTACTGAGACAAACTATGCACAGCGTATTAAGATTTTTGTTTCGCATAACTTCTGTTTTTTTTGATTCTATAAAAGTAGATTACGCAAATTCATACTGTATTTCTAAAGTGTAAATTAAGGTAAAGCGGATGTCATTTTTTGTAATTGCTGCTATCGTTTAACACAGCTTTCTCTAACATTTCGCAGGCTACTATGCATTATACGCTGTATTGTTATTTCATTCTACTTTATATTTCTTCTGTCCTACTGCTATCCAACATCTGCAGAAGAAAATCAGTAGTATACTTTTTCTTTAATTCCTTCACTATTGGTTATAAATACTCAAATACAAATTCATTTAAATGTTCATCTCCAAGCTCGTGATCATGAGTTTTTAGGGAGCCCTTTAATTTGAATTCAGGATTGCCTGCTTTATATTCATTTTCCCATTCGGCTATTTCCATAAAGTCAAACTCAACAAAGTCCAGACAATTATTTCCAGTGTCTTCCATTTTCTCATGGATGTTGAAATTGGTGGTTATCCAAGAAGACCATGGACAGCGATAAATTCCAACCGCATTGGGTTTTTCATTTTCTTCTTGAAATCTGTTAATAGAAGAGTTTAAAAATTCCTTAATCTCTTCTGTCTTTTTATTCAAAAAAAACCGTGAAGAATCCTTCTCTGTGTGCCCTTGTTTCCGAACAAGCCTTAAGCTCCATACAATCTCGACACCCCTTTTAAGTCTGTTGAATTGTTGATTTCATAAAAATAAAGTAGTTGCCATTTTTGAGTTCTTTCCGCTTGCTTGCTTTTCGTAACATCCCATTTAGGATAAACCCGGAAGGCTCTTTTTCCCTCTTTATTTTCCGTTGATATTATTCCTTTTTGAATCAGCACGGATTTTGGAAAAACAAATTGTCCAAACTGGTTTTCATTCCGCGCGTTCACGGTATAAAATTCAATTGGGTCGGATGCGTTAAACGGCTCAATCGGTCCATTTCCATTTCGTTTCCAAAACGTGACGAATTGCCCTTCTTTTTTCGATGTAATTCTAGCGCTTCTGCTTATAATTCTCCGTCCGCTCAGTTCAAATCGGCAGGCATCATATTCTTTACTTTCAGGTTCAAGCTCAAAGTCCGAAATCTCAAGAGCGCATTTATCATACACTTCCGTTTTGATTCGGTTCAGATTATTGTCCATTGGCTTTATTCTACAGGAATTTCGTCACGCACGATATTTCTCAGCATTCCGCTTTGTCTAGATTAAGGCGGGTGTTAATGTGTATTGTTCTTTGTTGTGATTGATATTAATTCGCCAATAATTTCAGCTTCACCAATTGGGCTTCAGCATTTGCATTTCCTCTATCTAGTTTGAATGACTTTTTATAATATTTCTGAGCTTCCGTATACTGTTCGTTTTCCATATACGCTTCACCAAGACTGTCGAAGGTATTGCTAGACTTTGGAAACAATTGACAATTTAAATGGAATACTTGTATTGCGATTTCAGTATTCTCATACCCTCTAATCCACTGGTAACCCATCATATTAATTTTAGTTTCAAATCTAAAGTCTGGTTTTGCATTCGCTATTTCCTCTATAATTCTTTGCAATTCTTGAGAGTCATTCGCCAGGGCTGGATTGTCTAGCAACTCAATACTTTCAATTGTATAATTGTATTCCGTCAACTGGTTTTGGGCCATTGTGTTTTTCGGGAATAGTTCAGGGATCTCCATCGTTCTATTTCCTTTTTCTAATTCCTCTTTTAAGTCAAACGTAACAACGTTTTCAAAATCAGAATGATAATACAAGGATATGGTCCCCTTTTCTAAATCATAGATTGTGCTGTATAAAGTGCCTCCTATTCCCCAATCCTGATGCATAGCATTCATGATATTCGCGCAATAGGCTAGGCTCGTATCTGCCTTATTTTCAGCTAGATATTCCCTTCCCTTTTGATAAAAATCAATTTTAACGTCTTTGTCTTTCTTTGTACAGGAAGGATAAAAGTTGGATTGAATATACGTGGGGTCATTTCCTAGAATCAATGAATCGCCTTCCACAATTAGATAATCTCCAGATTTATCTACAAAGAAAAGCAGAGAGGATTGATACATTTCTAGATTGTACTTTAAAAGTAATTCCTTCACCTCCTTTACTTTCGAACAAGTCTGAAGAATGTTTTTAGTGAAAGAAAACATTTCGTCACTAGAGCTTACAGATAATTTGCCAGCTGTATCGGATATAGCAAGGAAATCCATAGCAAATCCATCGAAAACAAGTCCAGCTTCATTCATTCCTCCTTGTGGAAACATATTGTCGAATCCAACATACATGGCTCCAAGCTTCATGGCTTCCCCTTGTTCAAACCAAATTCGTGTATTTGGATTCCAATAATCTTCATTATTACCCACGAGTGTCTTGCCACCTTCCGTAACCTTGAACATAGAACAAGCAGATACTTGAATCATTGGCGCAGTAAGAGAAAGAAGTACGATTAAAAAAATGGTTCTTTTCATAATTAGATTGTTCTAGAATTGAGTTCAACGTTTAGCCAAACGGCCTTTAAATACCGTTTGGATTTTATTATGGACTGTTTTTTATCCTTTTCATTTCTTTATTTCACAAGGCACCCGAAATGCCAAAACCGGATAATGGATGTTTCTTGTTCCAATACTCTCAGCTCCTTTCTCAAGCATATTACTGATGGGTATACCAATGAAAATCAGGCAAACCCCTTCAATCCAAATAGGGTCATAAATAGTAGCTGCTTCTGGAGAAGTCTGATAAGGAGATTCCATTCCTTTTCCAATTATCCCTTCCGATGCTTTTAAAGGACGATGCTCTGTATAGGCTTGAACACAAGGCGCAATTAACTTCTTTTTTCCGATGCTTATTTTAGTATCCTCCAAAGACCAAAAGTTCGTCTCGACGAATGTGTTTTTTTGGATCGAAATATTTTCTAGCCAATCACAGAAAAACGGGATTTCTATCCAAACTCCCTCGCTTTTCCATTTAAATAATTTAGCAAATATGCATTCTCGCTCCAGTGCTCATTCTGAGTCAGACCAATGGTATTCCTTTCAAAGCCTTCTTGCCTTAGTTTGCATTTTTAATAATTCCGAGTCTCAAGAATCGGAACAATCTCCTTTTAGTACTTTCTATTTTCCTGTCATTCATTTAAATAATTCAATACGTCTTCTAACTTAGATGCAGAGTCACTTAAACCGCCTTCACGATTTCTAACCAACCAAATGGCTTTATGATTTTGTATTACCATCTGCAATTCAGAAGCAAGCGCGCGTCTTGTTTTTTTTGGAATATTTTTGGTTTTCATTCCTTTGGCTTTCAAACGTGCCAAACCTAAATGGATACCAAAAAAGGCCAAATGAGCAGCTTGTTCCGTTTCTTCCAAAATAATTTCAGCGTCCGCACATTTGGGCCTTGCTTTTCTCAAAAGTTCCAATCCTTTGTTTATTTCTTGTTCAGCAGCCAACAGGCCTTCTTTGTTCAGTTTTTTTGTTTGATAATGCCCTTGCATAGTCCATTTATACCTTCGAATCATAAGATGGAAAGCATTCGCATTACCTTCGGGTATATTCGTTTTTAAATACGCATCTCCTAAAGTCAACAAGGCTTTTGCGGTAAAGCCTGTAGTGTCTTGGAAGACATATTTATTGAGTTGAAAAGATAAATTTTCCAATGCTTCCTCCTTATAATTCCAAGCATAGCTCGCACCCAATACCAGCGTAGGGTAACCAACTGTTTTCGGTTGGAAATGTCCGTAATCGCCCCAATCTGTAATCAGATACCCTTTCGCTTCAAACTTCTTTCCCTCTATCCCTGCATTTTTAAGATTTATAAAACCGTTGTGGTTTCTGCCGATCTCAGAGCGCCAGGTGGAAGTGCCAGGACACACATAAAAGTCTAAATCCGCCTCTTGGAATTTGGCGAGATTTAAATTAAAAGGATAGGTGGCATCGTATCCCCAAACTAAAGCCGTCATGTTTTTTGGGATGTCTTTAATGAGCTCGGGATGGCTTAACACAATATCTCCCCAAAAAAGGGTTTGTTTTCCGTTCTTATTTATTTCGTCATTTAATTTTTTTAAGAAGTCAAGATAAACTTGACCCTTGCCAATTTCTTCGCTTAAAGCCTTCGATTTCCCCAGACCTAATTCTACCGTTTCATCCCCTCCGATATTGACATATTGGCTCGTAAAATTTGGCAGTAATTCCGCATATAATTCCTGCATTAATTCGAACGATTTCGGATTGGTTGGAGCCAGTGCCGTTCTTTGTCGTTTGCCCCAAATAGTCTTGCAGTCGGTTTCGCACTCGCATAAGTCAAGGTATTCATCGTGTTTTAACCAATTTTCCATATGACCAAATGAATTCTGATTGGGAACCAAATCAATACCCTTCTGCGTACAATAGGCATTGAGTTCTTGTATTTCATCTGCGGTTAACGGACTTGCATTTTCCCAAACTACCGCATGGTTTCTGTATGCAAACGTATGTTCTGTATACAGCTGTAATTCGTTAAGGCGCCAATCAGACAATTGGTCGATAAGCAAATACAAACTCTTCATAGTGGGCACTTTATCTCGACTCACGTCCAGCATATAGCCTCTCCTTTCAAAATTGGCCCAATCTTCAATCTCTATTTTTGGAAGGGATTTATTCTCTGATTTGGCATAATCCAACAAATGAAGCAAAGTTTGCTTTCCATAGCGGAGCGCATTGCGGTTTTTTGCTCTCAGTTTAATTTCTGATTTACCAATCTCTAATGTGTATTGGTCATGCTGCGTAAAGCCTGCGTCTATCTGAAAATCGATATCTATAAAACTTTCGGATGTATTTAGTCTCCATTTTCCTGCTGATGATTGATGGATACCCAAACTCAAAAATTCTTCAATGGCCGTTATTTGGGATTGTTGAATACAGACAACATCGCTCTGAACATTCATTTGTTGAGGCGAAAAAAGCAAGTATTTTGATACATCATCATTCGCGAATAAAAACCCGCTAGAAAATACAGTTACTAAAAAAATAATTCGTTTAAACTTCATGAATTCCGCTTGTTTTTTAAATGTCTGCATTATGGAAGTCCTCGCAATACCTCCTTTCTCTGAATGTATTCAACCATTGCGAAGTAATAGGTGACTTATGCCGCATCGAAAATAGGCCTTCTGGAAAAGGACTTTGAGTTTGCACTATACTATTCGGTGCTGAGAAGGGCAAAACAGTCGATATATTATTTAAATAATTGGGCTGCCTATTTCAATTTGAGCATGCTCAACATTCAAGTGAATGAACGCCTTTCGTCCTTTTCAAGGCCAGAATTGCTTTCTTTCTTCCAACATAGTCCACGTTTTAACCCGTGGACTATGTTGTGCATTATTCTGAGTCAGAATATAGATACTCTTCAGCTTCATAAAGCCAACTATTGACAAAGCTGCTATTTCCAAAAAAGAAACTCAGGAACTGAAATCCACGAAAGGCTGCATTTTGAGAAAGGCGATCTCGATAAATAGAGCCGCTGCAATTCACAAGCCGATTGAGGGTGAATGACAAATGGTAGAAGGCTATTGTATTCCAAAGCAAAAGAAGAAGTATAAAGACAGAACACATCAAACACAGCCCAGAACAGCACGACTTATTTTGTTCATTGAACCAAATTGTAATCTTTATTCTAATAATTATTATCTTGGCAAGACAATGCCTCTTCAGGATAAGCTTGGCTTCTAAGACAAATCAAAATGGAAAGCATTGTAAATGACGGGTCTATTTATATTCTATAAAATATTGCCCTAACAGGGTACAAATTGAATACCCTCAAAGGAATATATATATTAAGATATAAGCATATCCCGAGTATCTGTATTGTCATTTATGCGTTGATTTCCTATATAATAAAGCTAGCAATACGTTGAAGAAATATTACGAATAAAACAAAATTATAGACAAATGAAGTTAGAAAAAATACTAGACAAACTCGGTTCTCTTGAAAAGAACTCATTTATTAAAATAATTGATACTATCATTTCAAAAAATCCTAAAAACCCAAAGGAAATTGAGAACATCTTGAGTTCCTCAGACAAGGGATTAAAGACGGTCGACAACCAAAACATTTCCAACATATTTGAATTGACATCTACAGAATTTGTCGACCATATAAACTGCGAATTTCAAGAAGCTAATTCACAATTAGACATTCTTATTGACATTATAATTCGCGATGGAAATTGCATAATTAAACAAGATTGGTTCTCTAGATTGTATGAGAATGAAATTAAAAGTCTAAATACTAAGATTAAAACGCTTAACGCAGAATTAGAGAATGAAAAATCCGATTTAGATGATTCAAGAAAAAGAGATTACAGAATTTACAAAGCTTGCTTATCAACAGCGTATACAAATGATATTGTAAACAACAGAGAAGCCAAAATAACTTCTGATGAATTGTCTATAATTTTAACACTTGCAAAACAATTAGGCTTATCTCAAGAAGAGATAAAACTAATTAATTACTCAATCCTTCCAGTAATCACGATTGATATTCAAGATGTAATAAACAACCTTAAAAACCTTGGGATTGTGTTTTATTCCAAAAAGGAAAATACAATTTATGTTGCCGATGAAATGGTGAGATTACTGAGAAAAGTGAGACAGAAAGATGTTGCAGAAAAATTTTATCGCAGGACGCTTAAACTTTTACGAGAACCGATAATCAATCAAATAGCCAAGAATCACAACATTGATAGAAAGCTAAGTGTGGCGCAAAAAGTTGAAGAAATTATCAAAGAAGGAATTTCTTTCACCGCTTTGCTCACAGAGGACATTTATAAAGATGGAATCACGCTAACTGAAAAGAAAAAGACTTTAAATGAACTCTGTGAGAAAAGCCTAAATATTCAAAATTTGAAAGGCAGTACTTTAGAAGATAAAATAAGTAGCCTCATTAAATATTTCGAGAATGTTGAAAAAGACGAAAAGGTTGGGATTTCCATTGATGGATTTGATAAAATGTTATCTGAACTGAATCAAACCTTACCAAAGTTAAATAAAGACTTGAAAGATCAATTTGAGTTGCAAGATGAATTCGTTTTAACTGCCAGCTACTTACTAGACTTTAATATAAAACCAAGAGATATTTTGGATTTGGTCATAAAGCCTGATTTGATCAAATTCATAAAAGAAAATGGAATCAAACTGCGTGGAGACGAAATTTTAAACATTCTTGACCATTATAAAGATGTTGAAAATCTTTATCTAGAAAATTATGAAAATGTAGCCTATAGGAATTTAAACCAACTAAAAGAAAATGGCATTATAATAAAAGAAAGTGAACTTGGTATTAAATTCGAAGAGTTGACAAAAATTATTTTTAAGGGATTAGCCTTTAATGTAGATGAAAAGTTTAAAAATCAGCTAAATACTCAGAAGGATATGATGGATATTCTTCTCAATTTAGGCAACAACGAAATTATAATAATAGAATGCAAAACTAGTAAAGAAAAAGGTTATAATAAATTTAGTTCTGTTTCAAGACAACTTAAATCGTATCAAAATTTAGCCCTGAAAAACAATTTAAGGATTGCTAAAATATTACTTATAGCACCTGAATTTAGTGATGATTTTGTTTATGACTGCGAAATGGACACGGAAATGAATCTCTCTTTATTAACTGCTTCTACTCTATCCAAGATATTCGAATCCTTTAAAACTTCAAAATATGAGGAATTTCCTCATGTACTATTTAGAGATATAGTAATTAACGAAGAGCGAATTATAAAAGCATTGAGTAAATAAAGTCCGTTGCTAATAACAAAGCATTCATTCTTGGCCTATCGGCAGAATGAATGCTTTGTTATTGTGTGCTATTTTTTATTTGATATCTGCTTTTATCCGTTCCAGAACCTTTTCAATATCTATATCCCTCTTTTCAACGAAATAGTATTGGAGTTCTTCTTCGTTAAACTCGATATGAGGTTTAATTCTAAGGTCATTTATTTTTTCATACAGTTCACTTGAAAAGTTAACTTCCATTATTGGCGCCTGTAACTCAAGTTTTGAATTTGGTAATTCATAGGTTAGAATTTGACCTGCAGATAGAGATCGGTAAGAACCGCCCATTTCTTCTCCTACTATCAAACCCCTGTCATTAGCTAGAAATAATGCGGCAAAATATGCAGAGGAAGATATTGATTTCCCCCCAACAAGCAAATAAACATTGCCCTTGAAAGCCTTGGACGAAGGCTCTCTTTCTTCATTATCTACTAATTTCCAAACATGAGTAGAATCGCCTTTTTCAGAAAATTGCTTTTTATACCGCTTAATGAATTTTTTCACTTCTTTGGAATCATCCACTTTGTCTCCCGATATTTTCTTAACTAATTCAATATTTGGAATTTCAAAATTTTGCATGCTTATACTTATGTCTTCGGTAAATGAATCTCGAGCGATGAAACTGTACAGAACTCCGGGGACTTTTACATTGCCCCCACTATTGAAACGGAGGTCAATGATCAAGTTTTCAGCCTCGTAATTTGAAATCTCCTTGAAGATGGTTTTAAATTTCTTCTCAAAATTTTTATGCTCAGAATTAATTAATTGAAGAAGACTTTTTTTACTAGAACGGTCCCAATTAAAGCTATTGAGTTGTAAATAATAGGTCCGGGCATCCGGATAGAATTGGGTGTTTATTAGGTTTTGTAATTTGGGTCGTTCTAATGGAAATATGCTTGTACTAAACACCTCTCTATAGGTTTCAAAATCAATTCCAGCAATTGACTTTTCTAACTTCTTATTCGGATTAGATGGTACAGTATATTCAATTTGAAAGCTCTCAAAATTCCCTTCTTTTATGAGATAGACAATAGAGAACTGAACCTCAAGTCTTCTTTTTACAAAAGGATCTCTGTACTCCTTTGTAAAAGAATTTAATAGTGAATCTAGACTGACACCATTGATGGAATAAATTGTTGAGCCATAAGGAACCTCTGAATTGGAGGAATTAACCATCACCCTATTTCCAAGCATTTTGATGGGCAGAGGGAAAAGTTTGCTTTTTTTCAAAAGAGGCATTAATACTACCTCGGTAAGTGATATTGAAGCGTGCTCGTCAAATTTTGATTGGAAATCAACTGCTGATAAGAAATTGAAAAACTCCATGGTCGTCAGAGTCTTTCCATCTAGCTCTTTCTTCTTTAACTGTGTTAATTGCTCAATGCGAATTCGATCTTCTGCTGTAAGCTTAGGGGACAAGCCCATGGCAATATCTCCCAGAATTGTTAGATCTTCTTTTAACTGCTCAGAGCTTAGCTTATTCTGCGAAAAGGCATTGCTGCAAGCTATTAGGATAAATAAAATAATTAAATAAATCTTCTTCATATTCTCAAGGGATTTTAGGAATTTCAATTGCCTTTAATGACTGAATAAAAACGGGCGATAGCTTGGGTTTATTCTTTGTGGTAGCCAGCTACTTTTAATTTATTGCATTATGTCTCGTATTTATCAGGCCCAGTATCCTTGTCATAATTAATGGGATTCTAAGCCTTCATATCTATTCAAGTTGTTGGTCAGCTTCGTCTTGTTCCGTTTCTTGTCGAACTAGACAACACTTTCTTTTCTATACCGATAATTCCCCATGTGAAGTAGAAACGGTTAAGATGATATGCCATGCATTGGTCCTGACTTATTCGTTTTTCTATTGCCCAATATATGAAGCAAGATAAAAGAATCTAAAGGCTCGTTTTGCTGTTGTGTGTTCAATTCTCAATGTTGTGGTCATATATCGAGAAGGGCAAATTTAATATTCGTGATTTGTCCGTAGTGGGTCATCGTGGTGTCTCAAGAAAACGTATTATTTAGTACAGGATTAGGTGATTGTGGACCAACTAGTGGACTGACTTTAATTCGGTTATGCGTTCGTTGTGGCCTAAGTGGTCGGGGTGATACCAATATAGTATGCGGTATTCATGGCACTCTACCTGGTTCTGCAACCATGCCCAATACGGGCTGGCTTGTCCAGTAACTACTGGCTTCAGATAAACAAGCTTCGTATGCACCTGTATTACCTATTAGGTTTTCACATCCTCCTATTAGTGTTTCGTAAGTAGCCTGATCCATACCTTCGGAATAGGCAATATTCGGATTTAATACCGCATCCAAAAAAGTTTGATCGGGCGTGATGCCCAATACTTTTACCACCTCTTCCAAATTGCCCCAAGCCGATGCCGCTGCGTTTTGCCCGTGGTGGGATACATACTATTTGTGCTGGTCTTTTGCTCTATGGGCTCCGGTTATTGTGTGGGTTGATTTGTATAGCCCCTTACCTCACTGGCCACTCGTTGGGAGCCCATAGAATAAACGGGTATTCCCATCATAACTTAAAGCAGCATCAGCTAAAGATGGCTCAAAGTCTTAGCCTAAGTCATCCCTATCCAAAGGCCTTTGCTTGGCAGAACGAATATTCAAAAGCTGGATTTGCTTTTTCCTAGGCTTGATCCGGTAGGTCAATATATTGTATCTATCCATTGGACCACGATACACATTCTTTTGTTTATCTGACTTTTCAAGGATTTCTGGATGTTCGATCAACAACTTAAAAAAACGAAATGATTCCCGCACAAAGCTCTGTACTTCACGATCTGACCAGTTTTCTTCTATGTATGCAATAATTTTTTCAAAACCCTTCTCGGCGCGAGGCGTCCAAACTATTTTTAAAGCCAATTTTCATACTTCTTGAGGATCTCAGAATGGGGTGTAACCGCTCCCTTATCCGCCTGTGAAAGCCCTTCTTCAATCTCTGCCTTTTCTTCGGCTGTGATTTCATCCCACCAATCGGACTTTTCATTGCGCAGCGTTTTGATTTTGGCAATTATGCTTTCATCGGTTAGCTGCGCCAACCATTGAATTAAACCTAATTTTTCTGCTTGCATATCCATAAATTCAAAATTAATTAACTTTTGAAGACTATTTGTGCTTTTACAAACGCCACCGTATTATTAGGCCCAAAATTATAAGGTGTATGACTCAAATACTCTTGCGCCATCGCATCCACACTCAACCACCCTTCGGCGCCGCTCAGGGCAGGCACTCACCTTCGGATTATAATACCTTGCCCCGTAATAGTAGTTCCCCGTTTGCTCACTGCTGCAATTGATTTTCATTTGAGTTCGCGAGCTCAACGCTTGAGGCGTTTCGGTTCCATATCCAGCTCCTTCGCATTAAACCGATAACTAGAGGTAAAGCTACCACGTTCAACATCATCTTGAACGAAGGATTCGCCCCATGCGCTGTAGTGGAAATACTGTGAAAACTCTTTTACGGTGGAATGGCCAAACACAATGGTAGATTGAAGCCGATTCAAAAGTGCCTACTGTCAATGCGAACTCTCTTCCAAGACATATGACAATAATCGTTGTTTCTTGAATTCACCCTTCTCCAATTTTATCTTGTCTATATAAACTGATTCCAGTTCTACGTCAACTACACCAAAGCCTCTGTCAAACAGGAATTTAAATCTAGGGAATTGGGTTGAATCTTTTGGAAACTCTGTGGCGAAATAAAATTTATTTGTATCCAATTTAGAAACCAGTAAGCCAGACCGTGCCATTGTGATACTCCATTTCTTTTCTTTTATAGAATCATTCCAAAGAATGAAAAAACTGTTGTCAATTTTCAGTTCTTTGCGACTAACATCAAGTATAACATAATTTGTGTCCGGTACATACTCCACACGTCCATTAATGATATACTGAATGTCATTATTTGAAATATGAGTAATCCAATTTTCGCCCTTTGCGTCACTTATATACAGGATTTTCTTGCGGTCTATTGGTTCACAACCTACTAACAAAAAGAGCAAATAAATACTCAATACTATGTTTTTCATAAAACTAGATCTAATATCCATACCGTCGTTTATTCTTATAAGCATCCTGAGTAAACAACTTACGGCCTAAATCATAGCCAATTCGCTGTGCCATTTGAGATGTTGCAGGCTCAGAGGAGCCTTGATAACCGTCAAATCCCAAGCGCGCCATACCCCATGACATACCTGCCCGGCCTGCAACAATACCGGCGCCAATGTTTCCGAAATCCCGCGCGGAACCAATTTCTCCTTCCGAGTTTACGCTTCCACGGTAATAGTAAGGCAATCTATCTGCTTTATCCCCGAAGTTCCTATGCTTAAAATCATAGTGTGCCTTATCGCCCCCGGTTTTCGGATAAACTGCATATGTGAAGAGATTAGGATCATCCGCTATTATCTCATCCACAAAGTTTTGACCTTCTCGAGAGTTCATGTCAATAACAGCACCTTTAACAGCGATATTATTCTTATCCACAAATGAATGTGTTGTAATAGAATTTCCCAATTTTTCACCCGTTAATGTTCTCTTACCCTTTTTATCAAAAGTTGCCACATATACACCCCTGTCCCCGCTTTTCGTTTCAGCCTGTCTCACCTCATACTTCCCTTTGCCCAAAGAGACCACTATGGTTGAATCTCCTCCCGGATCAATCATCATAATCGGGTTGCTCATATTGAAGGAGTAAGGAGTCACATTTGGGAAGGCATAGTCTTTCGGATCCACAGAAAGCCAAACACTCACCTTCGGATCATAATACCTCGCCCCATAATACCCTAACCTTTGGATCTCATAAAACAAATAAAGCTTTTAACACTCTACTATCTTTTTCATTGAAACTAACACAAACTTGGTATTGAATGCTGCGGAAAATTTCCTTCTCGTTTCTGCTTTCTTAGTTTCTCCAGGTTCTTGACTTTTTTCTAATTTCAGCTGATGGAATTAAAAAAGTTAAAATTGTAGTTCAAAATTATTTTATCGGATCTATTTCTGTAAGCTCGCAAACATGCCAGGCCATAAAATCGTCATTAACAATCCAAACTTCATATTTAGCAATAAAGATTTTTGGAATTATATTACTAATAAAAATCTTATCCTCCGGACATTCAATTTTAATATTGTACTGTTTCCCTGTTTTAAAAATTCTATCAAAAAACAATCTAAATTTATTCGGTAATGTGATCAAGTGTTGATTCTTTGGCAACACATAAGTCCTTGTTTCAGTATATTTACTCCATTTCTGTATAGGGTTGTAAGTGAAAAAATCTACTACGAGTACAGAATCTTCATAAAAGTAATTTGATATTTGAGCTCGCATAGACAAGCTAAAATAATTGTAATCCTCTGTTTTTTGGGCCATCACCACATTTGAGAAAAATGTGGTGAATAGTAATATTCGCCAGTTCATGGATTTCGCTTGATTTTACCTGTTCTACGATTAACCGTACCTCCCTTATAGCTATTAATCTGATTCGAGTACGGGTGAAACCCTATTTCACCTCCATCTCTACCTAGAACGTCTAGTACATCAAACATGAAAAGGTTAGGATACTGTGGGTAATATTTACGTGCATCATCTTTACCAACCTTATAGTGCGCGTCATTTCTATTAAAATCAACCGGGTAGTCCATTCGGATCCCCTCTTCAAGGGCAGCTTGACCTGCCCCAAATGCTGTATACAACTCGTGCATCACAAAGTCAAAATCGCCATTAGACATGTCTGTCATCCCTTCTAGAACAGCCGTATTCACTACTTGTAAACTATACCCTTGGTCGCAATTATAACTCGTGCCCATATGGGAACCGCCTCGCATTTTTGCATCATCTTCGCTACCAGGAATTTCATCTGTATCCTTAACCGTGCGGATCTCCACTTTCACGTTCTTATTTTCTGACATTTTTATGAGTCTTCTATCAGCTCTATTTTTAGGTTTACCTAAAAACGTCATTTCACCAGTTTCCTGATCATGTAATACTGTCATAGTAGTTCTACTTTGAACAGAGCATATATAATCCTGCGCTCCATCACCAGAAACCACAATCTCATTCCCATCTGGGTCAATGTAAAACAAAGGATTATTCCCCGTAAACACATAAGGCGACATACTTGGATACTTCTCCGCCAGCGGATCCACACTCAACCATACACTAAAAGTAGGATTATAATACCTAGCCCCATAATAGTAATTCCCCGTCTCTTGGTCCAGCTCCTTCGCATTAAACCCATAGCTAGAGGTAAAGCTACCACGTTCAACATCATCTTGTACAAAGGTTTCGCCCAAAGCCGAATAATGGAAATATTGATACGGCTCGCCCGCACCATCGGTGATTAGTTCGTTGTGGCCTAAATAATCGGGGTGGTACTTCATTAAGACTATTGATTGTCTAAATTTAAAAAATCAATCAATGGTTTTAATATCGGGGAGTATTACACCGAGTAATTGGTCCCCACAAAAATGGCCGGATCCGTGAATCTGAATAATTGAGGAT
>Ga0222632_1000504_pt1 | contig 20066 bp, 20 predicted proteins | sample AntAcemetageno46_FD_179828 | JGI IMG/M metagenome (GOLD analysis project Ga0222632, IMG submission 179828) | Saline water microbial communities from Ace Lake, Antarctica - #46 | ecosystem: Environmental > Aquatic > Non-marine Saline and Alkaline > Saline | place: Antarctica: Ace Lake | collected...
TTTTCCTCGGGGTCGCTGACCCCCGCGAGGGCTCCGACGAACTTTTCCGCAGCATCGAAGGTGACGAGCCGGACACCGGTGGCGGCGACGAAATCTTCTTCCACCTGGCGACGCTCACCTTCGCGCAACAATCCATGATCGACAAACACGCAGGTGAGCTGATCCCCGATTGCCTTGTGGACCAGCGCTGCTGCCACAGCTGAGTCCACACCGCCAGAAAGCCCACACATCACCAAATCAGTCCCCACCTGGTCCCGGATGGCTTCAATTTGAGCGAATATAACGTGTTCGCTGTTCCAGGAACGATCAAGGCCGGCGATCCCGTGAAGGAAATTATCGAGCACGCCTTGTCCATAGGGCGAATGTTTCACTTCGGGGTGCCACTGCACCCCGAAGAGGGAGCGCTCGAGGGAGCCAAAAGCCGCAACAGCAGTGGCCTCAGTGGTGGCAAGAACATCGAATCCTGGAGGGGCCTGTTGAACCTGGTCGCCGTGTGACATCCACGTGGTTTGGGAACGGGGTTGTCCTGCAAAGAGGGGGGTGAGGTCAGGATTCACGGTGGCCTGGGTGGCTCCGTATTCCCGCAGCCCCGTGTTTCCCACAACGCCGCCGAGCTCCCGGGCCATCACCTGGAAGCCATAACAAATTCCCAAGACAGGGAGGCCGAGCTCCAAAATCCCTGGCTGCAAGATGGGGGAACCTTCTTCATAGACGCTGGAAGGGCCGCCGCTCAGCACCAGCGCCACGGGGTTCTTGGCAGAGATGTCTCTCGCACTCGCGGTGTGAGAAATAATTTCTGAATACACGCCCGCTTCGCGGACCCGTCTCGCAATCAGCTGCGCATACTGGGCACCAAAGTCAATCACCAGCACCGGGCGAGGAGTTGTCCCGGCTTCGCTCACTGCTCTCCTCTTATTTCGTGCAAAACACCACGAACAGCCTTCGTCGCATAATGCTCAATGGGGAAGGAAAGAAAGGGAACCAATCCGCCCGATGCCAACCAGAGGAAACGCCAGAGAGGCCAGCGCAAGATCGACCAAATCCGAAAGCAGGTGAACAAATACACAACATAGAACCATCCATGAACAATCAAAATCAGGGACGACAAGTTGATGGCTTGAACAGTTCCATCAGGTACAAAAGCCAGGAACCCTTGGGCGCCATTCATTTCTAGCTCTGACCCGTAGCCATACTTCGCCACAATCTCCACGGTGAGCAAAATCAGCAAGATGCCGGTGATGTAAGCAGCGACCCGGTACCAACCAAGCGCGCCTTGGAGACGATCAGGTACCACGGTGCGGGGGGTCAAAGGGGAAGCCATTACGCAAGTTTAGCGTCAAGTTCTTGAGCCTCTTCGAGCTCACGCTCCCAGGCATCTTTCACCAGGCGGAACCACAAATACAGGGCAAAGAGGCCAAAGATTGCCCATTCCAGAGCATAGAAAAGATTCAAAATATTCAAAGACCGCTCCGCCACTGGCGCCGATGTTGAAATGGTGTCGAGACCCTCGGGTGCCTGCTCCATCACCAAATAACCCCCATAAACGGGTCCGGGGTCCTGCCAGAGGTTCAGCAGCTCGGACACAGCAACCGCCTCGCGCTGTCCGTCAAACAAGTCTGTTTGCTGGGGGGATTCGGTGGGGACATAGCGGCCAACCACTGCCCCCTGATACCCGGCGATGCTCCCCCCCTCAGTGTCAGCACGTGTCCATCCCGCCACCACAGCGAGGGAATCGCCCCCGACTGTCAGGCAGTGGCGCACGTACCACGACCCCACACGATCTGGGGCCTTCCGGTTCGTCACCAGCACGTCATCGATCGGGTCAATCCTGCAGGTGACGCTGACCATGCGGCCACTGCTCTCGGTGGTGATTGTCGACTGCGGTTGCTCGATGGCATCCAAGGCCATCACTGTTTCTGTGTCGCGCTCGATGATGGTGGCCGAGGCGATACTGCGCTCGAGCTGCCACTGGCCAAGGGCAGCAAATACAGCTGCCACAACGAGGGCGAGTGCCAGTGCAGCAAGCCACCGCGGGCGCACTGCCACGCGCCAGACGCTGAGGGGTTTTTTCATTGTGTTACCAGACTAAAGCGAGGGTCTGAAGGGCAGATGGGTGCCTAACGCTGGATGACAACGTCGACGCGCTGGAATTCCTTCAGCTCGGAATACCCACAGGTCGCCATCGAATGTCTCAGCGCGCCCATCAGGTTGGTGCGGCCATCAGCGGAATGCGCGGGGCCGTGAAGTACTTCCTCCAAGCTTCCCCCCTCACCCACATACGCACGATAACCTCGGGGCATCGTGGGGTGGTGGGCTTCTTGGCCCCAATGCCAGCCCAAACCTGGCGCCTCGGATGCTCTGGCCAAGGTAGATCCGAGCATGACCGCATCTGCTCCGGTAGCGATGGCGGCAACAATATCTCCGCTCTGGCCAAGGCCCCCATCGGCGATGACGTGAACGTAGCGCCCGCCGGACTCATCCAGGTAATCGCGCCTCGCACTGGCCACATCCGAAATCGCGCTCGCCATGGGTGCGTGGATACCCAGCGATGCCCGGGTGCTGGAGGCGGCACCTCCACCAAAGCCGACAAGCACACCGGCGGCACCGGTGCGCATCAGGTGCAGTGCCGCCGTATAGGTGGCAGCGCCCCCTACGATCACCGGAACATCAAGTTCGTAGATGAACTCCTTAAGATTCAGCGGCTCCCGGTTTTGGCTGACATGTTCCGCGCTCACGGTAGTGCCACGAATAATGAACAAGTCAACACCGGCTTTCACCACCGTCTCGTGAAACTCACGAGTGCGCTGGGGACTCAGTGACCCGGCAACGGGAACGCCGCTCTCACGGATTTCCTGCAAGCGCTGCGTGATCAGTTCTGCCTTGATCGGCTCGGCATAGATGCGCTGTAATCCGCGGGTGACTTCACCCTCGGAAAGGCCGGCAATGTCTTGATACACCGAAGTGGGGTCTTCATACCTGGTCCAGAGTCCCTCCAGGTTGAGTACTCCAAGACCGCCCTGTTTGCCCAGAGCGATTGCGGTAGCGGGGGACATCACGGAGTCCATCGGAGCGGCGATGACGGGGGTATCAAATGTGAACGCATCGATCGTCCAGGTCAGGTTCACATCTTCAGGGTCACGGGTTCGCCTCGAAGGGATAACCGCAACATCATCCAGGGAATAGCCGCGCGTGGCGCGTTTGGTCAGACCAATCTCTACTTCATTCACGACCAGTAGCCTATCGGCGCCCTCTAGCGGCGGTAGTTGGGAGCCTCGACAACCATCTGGATGTCGTGGGGGTGTGACTCTTTGAGGCCTGCCGGGGTAATACGGACAAACTTCCCGCGTTTCTTGAGCTCTTCGATCGTGGCCGCCCCTGTATAAAACATGGACTGGCGAAGCCCGCCCATCAGTTGATACACCACGGAGGAAACAGGGCCGCGATAGGGGACCTGGCCTTCGATACCTTCGGCAATGAGTTGCTCATCGCTGGGGACATCCGCCTGGAAGTAACGATCTCTCGAATAGGACGTCTTCTTGCCCCGGGTCTGTAGCGCACCTAACGAGCCCATTCCGCGGTAGCTCTTGAACTGTTTGCCGTTGACAAAGATGAGATCCCCGGGGCTTTCGTCGGTGCCGGCGAGCAAAGACCCGAGCATGACGGTGTCGGCACCCGCAACTAACGCCTTGGCGATATCACCGGAGTACTGCAGCCCGCCGTCGGCAATCAAGGGAACACCGGCCTTCTTGGCTTCGAGAGAAGCCTCATAGACAGCAGTGATCTGGGGAACTCCCACCCCGGCAACAACGCGGGTGGTGCAAATGGAGCCTGGCCCCACACCCACCTTGATGGCATCGGCACCTGCATCAATAATGGCTTTGGCGCCCGATCGGGTGGCGATGTTCCCCCCGATGACATCAATTGCTGCAAATGCCTTGTCTTTCTTGAGGGCTCGAATAATATCCAGAACGCCCTTGGAGTCGCCGTTTGCGGTGTCCACCACCAAGACATCCACTCCCGCATCTCTGAGTGCTCCTGCCCTCTCGAGTGCGTCACCGAAGAAGCCCATCGCTGCCCCCACCCGCAAACGACCTTCGCCGTCTTTGGTGGCGTGGGGATACTTCTCGCTCTTATCGAAGTCTTTGACGGTGATGAGCCCTGTGAGGCGTCCCTGCTTATCCACCAGGGGAAGCTTTTCGATTTTGTGCTGGGCAAAAATTGCCAGAGCATCTTCTCCGGGCATTCCTTCAAAGCCCGTGATCAAGCCCTCTTTCGTCATGACATCTTTGACGAGGGTGGTGTGAGCCACGTCTTTGGGAACAAAGCGCATGTCTCTGTTGGTGATGATTCCCACCAAAAGACCATCGCCCGTGACAACCGGGACGCCGGAGACTCGGAAGGTCGCACACAGCGCGTCAACATCCGCCACGGTTTCTTCCGGGGTGATGGTGACGGGATTGGTGATCATTCCCGATTCACTGCGCTTGACCTTGTCGACCGCGTTGGCCTGATCCTCTATGGAAAGGTTGCGGTGCAAAATTCCCAGCCCACCCTGGCGAGCCATCGCAATCGCCATGCGCTCCTCGGTCACCGTGTCCATCGCTGAGGACACCACGGGAGAAGCCACAGAGATGCGCTTTGTTACGTGTGAGGCGGTGTTGGCGGCGCTGGGAATAACATCCGTGTGTCCCGGGAGCAACATCACGTCGTCGTAGGTCAATCCGACAAATCCAAACGGATTTTCTTCAGCCATCAAAAATCCCCACTTTTAGGCGCTAAAAGCGCGTTATACCTCACGATTGCGTTGCGATACATCGTAACTGGTTAGACCCTGGCGCGTTACCTAGGCATAATGGCATCACTTGCACAAAACCCCTTCAAAGATTTGCGAACTAAAAAGTATGAAAAAATTTGACGTCGAGGATGACGTGAGGGAACTCCCCGCGGCCCCTTCCTTTTCCCGAGTAGCCGGAGGAACTGTGGAATTTGTCGAACGTTCGAGGCCAGGAACACTGAGTCGTCTGGCGAAAGCCCTTCTGATCTCCCTCCTCGCTGTGATCGGTGTCTTCGCCGGAGCTCCCGCCTTTGCCGATTCTGTCGGTGAAGACTATGAGAATCAGATTTCAGGAAACGTTAAGAATGAGGGAACTCCGCTCGAAGGGGTTCGCATCATTGTCGAAGGCAATGGATACACCGCCGAAGTAACGACCGATGCCGAAGGCAAATGGTCTATTGGTGTTCCCGAGGCCGGCCCTTACGACATCAGCTTGGTTGAAGATACGCTGCCCGAAGGGGTTGCCGTGATCGAAGGCGGCGCCACCCAATCGATGGAATGGGGCTACTCCAACCGTGTCGTCTGGAACTTTTTCATAGGCGAGGGCGAAAGGAACCCCACAAGTCAATTTGATCAGTTCCTCATGCGAATCTTTGCCGGCTTAAACTTTGGCCTCCTGTTGGGCCTGGCCGCGATCGGACTGTCTCTTGTATTTGGCACGACCGCGTTGCCCAACTTTGCACACGGCGAAATGGTCACCGCCGGGGCGCTATTCACCCTCTTCCTTTCAGCGCTGGGAATCCCGCTCCTGCTCGCCTTTCCCCTCGCCGTCGCACTCTCGGCTGGATTGGGCTGGGCGCTTGACCGGGGGATTTGGTTCCCGCTACGTAAACGCGGTGTGGGCATCGTGCAAATGATGATTGTTTCGATTGGGCTCTCGCTTACCCTTCGTTACGTCACGCAGGCCTTCCTCGGCGGCGGCACCGAGCAACTTCCTGGGGCGCTCGGGTCTGCTGAAATAAACCTTTTCAGGACTGTGTCGCTGAGCGTCAACGACATTTTCAGCATGGGCATTAGCTTGCTCGTACTCGTCGGATTTGCTTTCTGGTTGTTGCGAAGCAAGATGGGCAAAGCAACTCGAGCAGTTTCGGACAACGCCGGCCTCGCCGCAGCCTCTGGGATCGATGTTGATCGCGTGATTCGCGTCGTGTGGATTTTGGCCGGTGGTCTCGCAGGCCTCGCCGGCATTCTGTGGGCCTATTTCAGGCCCGGACTGAAATGGGACATGGGAGAGAAAATCCTGCTGTTCATCTTCGCGGCCGGGGTACTGGGGGGGCTGGGCACGGCCTTTGGGGCTCTGGTTGGAGCAATGATTGTGGGGCTCCTAATCGAAACGTCCGCGCAGTTTATTCCTTCTGACTTGAAGTACGTGGGCGCCTTGGTTGTCATGATTGTTGTTCTTCTCTTCCGACCTCAGGGCATTCTGGGGCGCCGAGAGCGAATAGGTTAGGGGAACCGCAATGGATTGGAATTCGCTGCTTGTCAATACTGCGCAGGCACTCTTTAGCCCGGTCACCGTTGCATTCGCAATGGCTGCTTTGGGACTGGCCGTTCACTTTGGATTCGTCGGCCTGTTGAACTTCGGTATCGCCGGGTTCATGGCAGTAGGAGCCTACGGTTACGCGATTTCTTCGCTTACTTTCGGTTTCCCTTGGTGGGCGGCTTTCTTGGCCTCCATGGTTGCCTCAGCACTTTTCGCTCTCTTGATGGGTATTCCGACTCTGCAACTTCGAGGCGACTATCTGGCAATTGTGACCATTGCGGCGGCCGAGATCATTCGTCTGCTGCTTCTTTCCACAACCTGGATTAAGACCACGGGCTCGGCCGACGGTCTGGTCGCGTATGCCGACGACTTCCGGTCTGTGAACCCTTTCCCTCCCGGCGCCTACGGATTTGGGCCCTGGAGTTACACCGCAAACCAGTTTTGGGTGCTGACTCTCAGCCTCGTCATGCTCGCTGTCTGCCTTTTGTTTGTCTGGCGACTGGTGAAGAGCCCGTGGGGGCGAGTGGTCAAGGGAATTAGGGAAGACGAGGACGCCGTGCGTGCCCTCGGAAAAAACGTGTTCGCTTACAAGATGCAGGCTCTGGTAGTGGGGGGTGTGATCGCCGGACTGGGCGGAGCGCTGTATGTCATGCCGACCTCTGCGAACCCCATGCTTTTTGCTACCTCGTTGACCTTCTTTGTGTGGACAGCGTTGCTCCTTGGTGGAGCTGCAACCGTTTTTGGCCCTCTGCTCGGGGCGGTAATTTTCTGGGTCCTCCAGGCGTTCCTCGGTTCCCTCCTGCCCGCCCTGGCGGACCTCGGGGTGCTGGGGGCACTGTCCTCGGCTCAAGCAGGGTCGTTGCGCTTCGTCTTGGTCGGTATCCTGCTGATCGTCCTGGTGGTTATCCGACCGCAGGGGCTTGTTGGAGATAAGAGGGAGTTGACCTTTGTCAAATAGCAACCCTGGGGAGAAGCCACCCGAAAAGTCGACAGGACTCCACATTGGCGAAGCCGGTCCCGGTGTGAAAAAGGTCGATCCAATTCTGGTCGCTGACCATGTTTCTAGGAGTTTTGGTGGTCTGACTGCGGTGGACGTTGAACATCTCGAGATTCCCCGAGGCGCGATTACTGCTCTGATCGGTCCCAACGGTGCCGGAAAGACCACCTTGTTCAACTTGCTCACCGGGTTCGATAAACCTAACTCTGGTTCGTGGTCCTTTTCTGGGTCCGACTTGGCCGGTTTGCCCGCGCACAAGGTCGCCCGGATGGGGCAAGTTCGAACTTTCCAGCTCACCAAGGCCTTGGGGCTTCTCACGGTGCTGGAGAACATGAAGCTTGGGGCGAAGAATCAGACCGGAGAATCGCTGATCAAGTCCATTTTCCCGTGGTTATGGAAAAAGCAGGAAGCAGAAATTGAGGCGCGGGCACTCGAAATTCTCGAGAGATTCAGGCTCCTAAAGCTCAAGGATGACTTCGCTGCGAGCCTGTCAGGAGGACAGCGCAAGCTGCTTGAAATGGCGCGAGCGCTCATGTCCGAGCCCACTTTGGTGATGCTGGACGAGCCCATGGCTGGGGTAAACCCAGCCCTCACAGAATCTCTACTGGGTCATATTCTTAATCTCAAAGCACAGGGCATGACGGTGTTGTTCGTGGAACACGACATGCAAATGGTTCGCCACATTGCCGACTGGGTGGTGGTGATGGCCGAGGGTTGCGTCATCGCTGAAGGTCCCCCTGACGTGGTCATGAAGAACGAGGCAGTGGTCGATGCCTACCTCGGGAGCCACCAAGATGTGGACTTAGGGGTCGTCACTGGCCGCTTCACTGAGCCAAAGGGGACCAGCTAACTCATGACTACCTCAGATGACATGGTCGTCCGTGTCGACAATCTTGTTGCTGGATATCTACCCGGTGTAGACATCCTCAACGGCACTAACTTGGAAGCACGCAAAGGCGAGCTCATCGGAATCATCGGCCCCAACGGCGCAGGAAAGTCAACGTTGCTGAAGGCGGTCTTTGGCCAGTCCAAAATCCGTAGCGGTAGCATCTACCTCAACGGTGAGGACGTTACCGGCCTCCAGGCGGACAAGTTGGTAGCGCGTGGTGTCGGCTACGTTCCGCAGAACAACAATGTGTTCCCGAGCCTCACCATCGAGGAAAACCTCCAAATGGGTGTCTACCAACAACCCCAAATGTACTCCGAGGGACTAGAACTTGTCATCAGTCTTTTTGCGGAACTGGGAGCACGCCTCAAGCAGCGTGCAGGGTCTCTCTCGGGTGGCGAGCGGCAAATGGTCGCTATGGGCCGTGCTCTAATGATGAACCCCTCCGTGCTGCTGCTGGACGAGCCTTCAGCGGGCTTGTCCCCCGTGCGCCAGGATGAGGCATTCATCCGAGTCTCGGACATCAACAAGGCTGGTGTGACCACAATTATGGTGGAGCAGAATGCCCGTCGTTGCCTCCAGATTTGTGATCGCGGCTACGTCCTAGATCAGGGCAAGGACGCCTACACGGGAACGGGCCGAGAGCTCCTTCACGATCCCAAGGTCATCGAGCTCTACTTGGGCTCTCTAGGAGCCTAAAGCTCCCTCTCGGGCGCCTGAGGCGGCCGAGAGTCATACCGCGGAGATCTTCACGGGGATCGGCGTTGGTAGGCGGTGCCAGGCACGGTCAGTGAACCCCGAAGAAATTCACCGGTCCCCCCACGCAAAAGGCCCCGGCATACGCCGGGGCCTTTCGCGTCTGACCTAGGTCAGCGAGCTGCAAGTCTTAATCGACTGGCAGGTATTTGTTGTCGTCACCGTACACGTAGATACCAATGGCAGCTTCGGTGGGGTCACCGTTGTCGCCGAACGTGATTGGTCCGGAGAGGCCGTCATAGTCGGCAACTCCACCAGCGTTGATGATGGCAGCACAGTCAGCGAAGCTACCACATAGTTCTCCGCCACCGGAACCTCCGGAGACTTCCTGCAGCTTGCCAGCCATGTCCTTGGAGTCGGTCGAACCGGCAGCAAGGGCAGCAAGGGCAGAAAGGATCACTGCGTCATAAGACTCAGTGCTGTATGCCCAGACGTCGCCTTCAATCAGCGATGGGTTTCCCATGGAGCTCCACAATGCGTCAGCGCGTTCCTTGTAGTCATCAGAGATGCTGGTCGATGTGGGACCAGGAAGCGTTCCCTTGGAACCAGTCAAGGTGCCAGCAGGGAAGTCATCGGTGTAGTTCGCGAGGTTTCCATCGGTGAAGTACATGTTGGCGTTGGGGAATCCCGCTGCGATGATCTCAGGAACAGCAGTCTTGGTCTCATCAAAGAGGATGACAACAAGAGCACTGGGGTCAAGAGAAACCACTTCGTTGACCTGTGAGGTCAAGTTGGTGTCACCGGTGTTGACAGATGCGGAACCGAGGACGGTACCACCTGCAGCAACGAATGCCTTGGTTGCTTCTTCTTCAAGAGTGATGCCATAGGCGTCATTCAAGGTGAGGAAGGCAACAGTCTCGTGGCCATCAGCAGCGAGGAGCTGACCGAGTGCCTCACCCTGCAGGAAGTCTGCAGGAGCGGTACGCCAGTACAGTCCGTCGTCGTCATAGTCAGAAAGAGTGGTGGAAGTGTTTGCGGGAGAAATCATCAAGACTCCAGCTTCCTTCGTGACCTGGTCAATGAAGGACAGGGACACACTCGAGGAAGCGGCACCAATGATGACGCTTACGCCTTCATTGAGAAGCCGGGGGATTTCAGTCTCGTATGCCTTGTTGTCCAAGTCACCCGAGTCGCCTTCTACAACCTCAACGGTGATGCCCGCGTCGGCAGCGTTAATGTCAGCAGCAGCCAACGCAACGCCAGCTTCTTCGGGGGGCCCGAGGAATGCGAGGTTACCGGTAACGGGCAGGGCCGTACCGATCTTGAGAGCCAAAGACTCAACAGCAGCAGACGTAGTCTCCTCTGTAGTCGTTGCCTCTTCTTCAGCGGCTGCACAGCCGCTGAGCACTAGCGCTGAGGCAGCCAGAATGGCAAAGCCACTCCCCGCCTTAGTCAATACGCTCATGATGCTCCTTTTAGTTTATTTTTTATCAAGAAAGCAACTGCGCACGAGACGCAGCCACATCGTTCTAATTTAGGCGCAAAAGGGTTGCAAGACAAGCCAGTTTCATTACATCCCGGTAACAGACTCGGCCCTAGGAATCGCGCAGATAGCGCGTTTTAGGGGGTTTCTGTCAGCCGCGACAACCTGCTGCGTCGTGAGGTGAGCGCATCAATGCTCAAGAACACCAAAGCCACCCACACCAAAGCAAAGCCCAGCCACCGTTCTGGTGGCATCGGCTCGCCCATAATGAACACTCCAAACGAAAATTGCATCACCGGCGCGATGTATTGCATCAGCCCCATGATCGATAAGGGGAGACGCCGGGCAGCAGCACCGAAGAACAGCAGCGGGATACTGGTTACCGCGCCGACAGAAAGCAGGAGAGCGGTGTGACCCAGGCCCAGCGTTCCCAGTGTCAGTCCTTCGCCCAGGGCCACCCACACCAACAGCGCTATCGCGATGGGGCTTAGCCACAACGTCTCCAGAGCGAGGCTATCCACCGACTTCACCCGCGGACCCATTCGGTTCTTGACAAAGCCATAGAACCCAAAGGAAAAGGCCAAAGTCAACGAAATGACGGGGACAGATCCATACCCCACGGCCAAGACAACCACGGCAATCATGGCGAGGCTCAGGGATGCCCACTGGAGGGGCCGAAGCTTTTCTTTCAGGACAATAACCCCAAGGGCCACCGTTACGAGGGGGTTAATGAAATAGCCCAGAGCTGCTTCCACAATGAAGGCGTTGAGAGACGAATAGACATACACCGACCAGTTCACCAGAATCAAAACCGCAGCAAGCGCGGAAAGGCCGAGAGTTTTGCGGTTTCGCAGAAGGCCCAGGGTGACCCTCACCCTTTTCAACACCAGCAAGATGGCGAGACAAAAAACGAGCGAGAAGGCAATACGCCACGCCAGAATTTCGACGGGACCACTGGGGTCCAGGGCCACAAAGAACGCAGGTAACAAACCCCAGAGGCCGTAAGCAGCGAGCGCTGCTAAGAAGCCGTTCCTAGCGTTGTTGGGGTTGTCCACCGATACAGGCTATACCGGAAAAACTCCCCTGCATACACAAAACCCCCGCACACTGTGCGGGGGTTTTGTTACTGCCTGAGGTGCTTAGCGCTCGACGATCGCGAGGATGTCGCGAGCCGAGAGGACGAGGTACTCGTCCGCGCCAAACTTCACTTCGGTTCCCCCGTACTTGGAGTACAAAACGATGTCTCCTACGGAAACATCCATGGGGACGCGGTTGGCGTTGTCGTCGAAACGACCCGGTCCAACAGCAATAACTTCGCCTTCCTGAGGCTTTTCTTTAGCAGTATCAGGAATAACTAGACCAGAAGCAGTGGTCTGCTCTGCTTCAAGCTGCTTGATCACGATGCGATCTTCGAGCGGTTTGATGGAGACCGACACGGTTGACCTCTTTCTGAGACTTAGGGTTAGCACACTCACTCTTCGAGTGCTAACCCAACTGTATCGAACGAGTTAGCACTCACGCAATACGAGTGCCAGAAATCTCTCAGCTGGCAGAATAACGTCATGGACCGAAGCGAGCTCGACGCGCTGCTGAGGCCGGAATCTTTGAGGCTTTTGGCCACACTCCACCAAGAGCAACCCTCGAGCGATAGCGCTGCGTTAGTCAGTGGGCTCAGAAAAGCCGGACATGACCCAGAGGTCGTCAGGGCAGTGGTAGGCCAGTGGGGCATGCATCTCAAGGCTGCTGACAAATTTGGCGACTTTGCCAAACGCATGCTTTTTTCCAAGGATGGCCTGGAGCAGTCCACCAGGCTCGCAATATCCAGCCATCATGCCCATCGCTTTGAAAGCGTCGGAATCACAAGTGTTGCCGACTTGGGGTGCGGCATCGGCGGAGACTCCCTTGCCTTCGCCGGCACTGGCCTGCGCGTGCAGGCCGTCGAAGCCGATGCTGTGACAGCAGCACTGGCTGCCTACAACCTGCAACCCTTCGACACCGCCACGGTAACTCACTCCACAGCGGAGGAAACCGACCTCAGCAACTACGAGGGTCTGTGGTTTGATCCCGCCAGAAGATCAGGATCTCAGCGACTGACCGATCCGATGGATTGGTCACCCGCGCTCAATTGGGTTTTTGACCAAGCGCATTTACGACCCTCCGGTATCAAACTTGCACCCGGGATGGACCGCGGGCTCATCCCAGAGGACGCAGAGGCCCAGTGGATCTCCTACCAGGGTTCGGTCGCCGAAATGGTGGTGTGGTCCGGATCGCTTCAACGAGAAGGGGTCACCCGCAGTGCACTGGTTGTGTCTTCCAGGGGGTCCGCGGAGATGACCTCGCGCGCAGACTCGCCCGACGCGCCGGCGGGTGAACTCTTGGACTACCTGGTGGAGCCCGATGGCGCGGTGATTCGAGCCCGCCTGATCGGGGACCTAGCGCGGTCACACTCTGGTGTCATGCTCGATGAAACTATCGCCTACTTCAGCACTTCCCAGCCCGTCATGAGCCCCCTGGCCCAATGTTTTCGGATCGAAGAAGTTGTGCCCTACAACCTCAAACGTGTCAAAGCAATGGTTGCTTCAGCCCATCTAGGTTCTTTGGAAATCAAGAAACGTGGGATTGATATCGATCCCCACGAGTTCCGGAGCCAAATGACTCTCAAGGGACACGGAGAAAAAACCCTCATCCTGACCAGACATCAGGGTGATCGCGTCGCGATTCTTGCCTCGAGGGTCGTCTAGCCCTCGAGGATGTATCCCGCACTCACCAAGAATGCGAGGGAGAGGGGCAGAAGGATAAAAACAAGAACCGCTGTGCTGATTGCCAAAGCGACATAGCCCAGAGCCAGCGCCACGGTGGATCTCATCCGGCCAGCCGGTGAAGCCTTTTTTCCGATGTGACCCAAAATGATGGCGACAATCGCAGGGAACAGGCCCAGGCCAAACACCGGCGCTGTCACCAAAGCCGCCACCGCAGTGCCCAGCGCAGCTTTCGACAGCCTGGTTCCCCCGCTAACGGGCCTGCGGACGGGCATTACGCCCGTAGTCTCCACAGAAATCTCTGTCACCGAAACTTCCGTAATCGGACCAGTCTCTCGGGGGCTCAAAGGGCCTAATCGACTCATCTTCCTACCCTAGTGACCTCATCCATGACCTGGATGATGGCCGGGCTGAGGCTCGAAAAAACGCCGGCTCCCATGGCTGAGGCGGGAAAACCGCTCTGTATTCGCAACGACCCCAGCGCCGCCATCATGGCTCCGTTATCGGTGCAGAGCTCCAGTGGTGGCACCCTCAATTCGACACCGGCGGCACGACACCTCTCGTGGGCAAGCGCCCGCACCCGAGAGTTAGCGGCAACCCCACCGCCCAAGAGAAGACGGGGAACTCCATATTCTTCGCAGGCGGCAAGCGCCTTCTGAATCAACACATCAGCAACCGCTTCTTGAAAAGAAGCAGCGATATCGGGGACGCTTAACGCTTCGCCCGCGTTTTTTCGGGCCTCAACGAAGCGCGCCACCGCGGTTTTGAGGCCCGAAAAGGAGAAGTTGTAGCGATGTTGGTCTTGATCCTTGTGGCTGGTCAGCCCCCTGGGAAAAGCAATCGCGCTGGGATTGCCCTCTTTCGCCACACGATCGATATGAGGCCCGCCGGGGTAGGGAAGACCCAGCACCCGCGCAACCTTGTCAAAGGCTTCACCGGCTGCGTCATCAATGGTTTCACCCAAGGGTTCAACATCTCGGGCTAAGTCCCGCACTAAGAGAAGGGAGGTATGTCCGCCAGAGACCAAAAGGGCGATGGTGGGCATGGCCAATTCTTGATCGCGATTCACGTACTCCACCCCCACATGGCCCACCAGATGGTTCAGGGAATACAGCGGGATCCCCAAACTGACGGCAAGCGCTTTTGCTGCCCCCACACCCACCATGAGTGCTCCCGCGAGCCCCGGTCCGGTGGTCACCGCGATCGCATCAAGGTCGGCGAAGGTCACCGCCGCCTTATTCAGAGCGTCGGTGAGGACGGCAGGCAACGCTTCCACGTGGGCTCTAGCAGCCACCTCGGGCACCACACCGCCATAGCGGGCGTGTTCTTCCATGGACGAGGCCACACTATGGGCGAGGAGTGTCTTTCCCCGAACAATTCCCACACCCGTCTCATCGCAACTTGTTTCGATCCCCAAGACCAATGGTTCGGTCATCGTGCCCACCCCCCTTGCGCCCCTTCATCATGCCGACGCATCACGAGAGCATCCACACCATCGGGCTGGTAATACCCTTCGCGTCGATCAATCACCGCGAAACCTTCCGATTCATAGAGCGCCACAGCGGTGGGGTTGTCGGCGCGAACTTCCAGAAAGATATCCTGCACTTTTCGATTGCGTGCTTCTTCCAGAAGCGCACGCAACAAAGTTCGCCCGAGCCCTTTGCTGCGATGCGTGGGAAGGGTCGCAATTGTTTGAATATCTCCCCCGTCTCCGCCGCTGGGAGCAGCGCGAAGCCCGGCGTATCCGGCAAACTCTTTGGTGCCCTCTGCTCGTGCCACCAGGTAGTAACTCATGGGGTGTGACACCTCTGCGACCATCAACTCGGGTGACCACGCATCGTGTCCAAAAATCTCGGATTCGTGCTGGATCATGTCCGGCAGGTCCTCCAGCTCAGCCCGCCTTAAGACATAGGTCATTGCGGTGGTGTCACATCAGGTTGGCGAAGATAGCGCGGCACAGGATCCGGGAACTCAAGCCCCCGAGCCACATAATCCTGAGCCACCAGGGCTAACTGCGCTGCGGGAATCTGCTCCGCAGTGATGCGAGGCAGTTGCCTGGCATCCCCCAGAGCTTCATCGAGATGCTCTGGCCTCGCCAGAGCAGGACCCACCTCGCGCGGAGAGTGGGCTCCTGCCCGATACACCGAGTAGGCGACTTCACCTCTCCTAGCATCGGAGATCACCACAACGTCGTGGTCACTGAAATACCCCACCGCATCGTGAGAAATGACCGGTTGGAGAGCAAGACCCCGGGAAAGAGCAAAAGCACTGGCTGCGGCCATTCCCACCCGGAGGCCCGTAAAGGCACCGGGCCCTATCCCCATCACGACACTGGTGAGATCGGAAGGCGCAGCCTGAGCCGTCGCGAATACCTGCTCTAACAGGACCCCGATCATTTCTGCGTGCCCGCGGGGGTCGGCGCTCATGGCCTCGGCAAGGACTATTCCCGCACCATCGACCAGCGCCACCTGGGTCCCCGCGGAGGAATCAATCGAGAGAAACATGTGACCCCTCTAGTGCTCCTCGAACACGGGCGAGAAAAGCCTCGCCACTGCCGTGAGGAGTGAGGGTGATGGTTCGGGGTTGATCAGTATCAAAATCATCTCCCTCCCCGGATGGCCTGTGGAATTCGAGCTCAAGCCAGGTGTCGCTCAAGAGGGAGGCGTAGGGGGCAGACCATTCGGCAAGCACGATGCTGGAGGGGACATCAATATCCAGTTCCTCAAACTCTGCGGCGGAACCCAGGCGATAGGCATCGATGTGGACCAGGGGTGGGGTGTGCGGTGTGCGCGAGGGATGTTCGCGTGCCACCACAAAGGTCGGGCTTGACACCGGTGTTTCCACCGCGAGACCTTCGCCAAAACCCCTGGCAAAAGTAGTTTTCCCCGCCCCCAATTCACCGGTCAAGATAAATACATCGCCAGCGTGGGCAACGAAGGCAATCGCCCTCCCCAAAGACTCCATCGCCTCGGTCGTGGGAATGGTGAGGATCACGGCGCAACCACGCGGGGAACGCGGGCGCCCAAGCGTGTGACAATCTCATACGCGATGGTGCCACTGGCTTCTGCCCAGTCATTTGCACTCGGGTCACCCTCTGCAGGGTCCCCCCACAACACCGCCCACTGGCCTTCGGTGACCGGCGAATCCCCCACGTCCACGCTGAGTTGGTCCATAGAAACCCGACCCGACACCACAAACTTTTCGCCATTGATGGCCACTGGTCCAGCCGAGGAGCCATGCCGGGGTATCCCATCGGCATAACCCAAGGGAATCAACGCCAGCGTGGTGTCCCGCTCGGTTCGATAAGTGTGCCCGTATCCCACCCCTCGCCCTGCAGTAACCCGCTTGGTCAAAATGACCTGACCGCTGACTCTCATCGCCGGAATCAAACCGGCCTCGCGATACCTCGCGGTGACCGGAACGCCATAGGCCGCAGCCCCCACCCGCACCATGTCGTGAGCGAGAGCGGGTGAATCACTTGTTCCAATACTCGAGGCGACGTGGCGAATTTCTGGCACGATGCCGTATTCATGGGCCCTCGCCACCCCAGAATCAAATTCCCTGCCCTGCTCAGCGTCTGCCTCCAGGGATGCGCCCGAGAGGTGGGTGAAAATTCCGATGACCTGAACCCGGGCCGCTTTCTGCGCTTGTTGGACAGCGGAAAAGAAAGCGTCCCACTCGCTCGGATCCACACCATTTCGGCCCAAACCCGTATCCAGCTTCAGGTGGATGCGAGCAGGCGCATTTTTCGCGGCGATCGCAGCGACCCTCTCTAGCTGAGCACGCGAGGAAACACCCAGGTCAATACCCTGTTCATACGCTTCGGCGAGGTCATCCTGGGGCCCAAAGAGCCACGCAAGAATAGGGCTGGTAATCCCCGCCGCACGAAGCTCCAGGGCTTCATCCAGGTCGGCCGTCCCCAGCCAGTCAGCGCCGCCCTCGAGGGCTGCCCGTGCTGCGGTTTCAGCCCCGTGACCGTAACCATTGGCTTTCACCACGATGAGCATGTGTGGCGTCTTTGCGATTGCTTTGAGCACTTCCACATTGTGGGAAATGGCTGCCGGGCGAATGCGCGCTTCGCGCATGTGCTGGCTCACGCTGCTGACTCCATGACGACAAACGCTATCGCCATCCCCGCGTCGTGCGAGAGCGAAAGGTGGTGACTCGTCACTTTCCGATACGCAGCTCTGGCTTTTGTCCCACCAGAAAGGTGAAGATTCGGTGGCGCTCCGGGTGCGCCCCGAACATCGATGTCGTGCCAGGAAAATCCTTCGATATGTCCCCCCAGCGCCTTCAGGGTTGCCTCTTTCGCAGCAAATCTAGCCGCCAGAGAAGCACCAGGGAGAGAAAGATCAGCTCGGTCGCCAAAGAGTCGATGGGCGAGGGCAGGCGTCCTGGCTAAAGCTCGCTCAAAGCGCGCGATGTCGACGATGTCGACCCCTACTCCCACCACCATGTCGCGCTCCGGCTACTCCACCGTGACGGATTTTGCCAGGTTACGGGGTTGATCGATATCAAGACCTTTGGCAGCCGCCAGCTCCATTCCAAAAATGTGCAGCGGAACAACCGATAGCAACGGCTCCATGAATGGTGAGGCTGGTGGGATGGCAATAACTTCGTCGGCATAGGGCAACACGGCAGCATCACCCTTCTCCGCGATGGCGATCACCCGCGCCCCCCGGGCGCGGATTTCTTGAATGTTGGACACAACTTTATTGTGCAGGGAGGAGGGATCCCTCGGGCTTGGCACCATCACAAACACGATTTGGCCAGGCTCAATCAGGGCGATGGGGCCGTGCTTGAGCTCGCCGGCGGCGAAGCCTTCGGCATGAATATAGGCAAGCTCTTTGAGCTTGAGAGCCCCCTCAAGGGCAACGGGATAGCCGACGTGGCGGCCCAGATAAAGCACCGACCTGGTGTCCGCCATCCACCCGGCGAGTTCCTTAATCCTCGGGCCGGTATCGACCATTTCCTGGATTTGATCCGGAAGATTGTGCAAATCTTGCGCTGTTTGCGCCGCCAACTCAGCCGATACGACCCCCCGGTGCCTTCCAAGATAAAGCCCTAAAAGATAGACCGCAATGGTTTGGGAAAGGAATGCTTTGGTGGAGGCGACCGCCACCTCGGGTCCCGCATGGGTGTACAGGGTTGCGTCGGATTCCCGAGGGATCGTCGCGCCCTGGGTGTTGCAGATCGCCAGGGTTTGAGCCCCTAATTCGTTGGCGTAACGCACCGCCATCAAGGTGTCCATCGTTTCACCAGACTGGCTGACCGACACCACCAGGGTTCCCGCTCCCACCACCGGGTCGCGGTAACGGAATTCGTGGGAGAGCTCCACAGTGACGGGAATACCCGACCACTTTTCCATCGCATACGCCCCGAGCATCGCCGCATACGCAGCGGTGCCGCAGGCAATGAAAATCACCCGGTCGATGAGTGAGACATCCAAAGAATCAAGCTCAGGAATCGTTACTTCGCCCTCTGGTGACAGGCGGCCACGAAGTGTGTTGGCCACTGCTTCGGGTTCTTCGGAAATCTCCTTGGCCATGAAACTTGACCAACCGCCCTTATCGGCAGCAGAGGCATCCCAGTCGATAGTGAACTCGGGGGGATGAACAACCTCTCCCTCAAACGACATCACATCAATCGACTCTTTCGTAATGGTGACAATCTGATCTTGCCCCAGCGCCAATGCTTTGCGCGTATAGGCAACAAAAGCAGCAACATCAGAGCCCAGGAAGTTCTCGCCCTCACCCACACCGATCACCAGAGGTGAGTTGCGTCTTGCGCCCACCACAACGCCCGGGGCGTCCTCGTGAACGATGAGAAGGGTGAAAGCACCCTCCAACCGACCCACAACGTTCATCATCGCCTGGGTGAGATCCCTCGACTCGCGATAGGCGATCCCCAGCAACACTGCCGCTACTTCAGAATCGGTGTCACTGGAAAAGGTTTCTCCCGAGGCAACCAACTCTTCTTTGAGTTCGTGAAAGTTCTCAATAATTCCGTTGTGAATAAGGGCAAGTTTGCCGTCGTCGGCAAGGTGGGGATGCGCATTGGCGTCGGTCGGGGCACCGTGCGTTGCCCACCGCGTGTGCGCAATTCCCGTGGAACCACTTTCCAGTGGGCTGGTAGCCAGGTCTTCTGCGAGAACACCGAGCTTTCCCGCTCTTTTGTGGGAAACGAGGCTTCCACTATCGGAAACAATGGCCACCCCGGCAGAGTCATATCCGCGGTATTCGAGGCGGGCAAGACCGGACATCAGCACCTCAGAACTCGAGCGCTGACCGACGTATCCCACAATTCCACACATGGCATTGAGTCTAGGCGATGGGCCCTCAGGGACCAGGCGCACTACTCTTATCCCTATGGCATCCGAGGGGCTCACGCAGGAAAACGGCAGCCCCTTCGTCGAATACGACCGGAAAACTTGGGCTGAATTAGCACCTGGTGCGCCCCTGCCGCTGTCAGAAGCCGAGCTTGCACGGGTGCGCTCAGTGGGAGACATGCTGGATGCCAAAGAGGTGTTGGAGGTCTATCAACCCCTCGCCAGGCTTCTTTCCCTCTACGCCGAGGGTGCCAGGCATGTCCACTCCATCACCCGGACGTTTCTGGGCGAGAACATGTCCCACACCCCCTTCATCATTGGGGTCGCCGGCAGTGTTGCGGTGGGTAAATCGACCACGTCGAGGGTGCTGGCCGAACTGCTCTCGAGAAACCCCGACACCCCGAAGGTGGCGCTGATTGCCACCGATGGTTTCCTTTTGCCGCTCAAAGAGCTCACCAAGGATGGGCTGCTGGCGCGCAAAGGATTCCCCGAAAGCTACGATCGTCGGGCGCTCTTGAGGTTTGTTTCTCAACTCAAAAGCGGAGTCTCCCCTGTGAGCGCTCCGGTGTATTCCCACCTGGTTTATGACCGTGTCGAGGG
>Ga0222632_1000505_pt1 | contig 20065 bp, 16 predicted proteins | sample AntAcemetageno46_FD_179828 | JGI IMG/M metagenome (GOLD analysis project Ga0222632, IMG submission 179828) | Saline water microbial communities from Ace Lake, Antarctica - #46 | ecosystem: Environmental > Aquatic > Non-marine Saline and Alkaline > Saline | place: Antarctica: Ace Lake | collected...
TTTGGTCGGATTGCCTTGTGCAGCAAGTACTTTTTGTGTTGCATCCAATACTTTCTTTTCATCTATGATCTTTCCAAAAACATCGGCAACATCACCAACTCATTGTCCATTACCTATTCTTTGGACAAAAGTATTTCATACAAACCCGATAATTTGCTGTGCATCAGGGAAAAATCTTGCGACACCCATTTTAGCTCTCATATAAACAAGATCATCTCTATTTGTTAACCCAAATGCAGCACTAAGCTCTTCATCACTCAATAAGAACGCGTATTTTGCTCAAAGATTGTTCGTAGAGAGTAGATCAAGATATCCATCATACCACATTTTTACCAACATAGTCATCTCTCCATCTTCGTCAATACGACCCGTTACAGGGTTTCTCTTAGCAAAGAATCTATGCATAAGTGATTCATTTCATTCTCCCATAACCACCGATAAGATATTAGGATCGATGACAATATATTTCCAATTATCTCTCTGGAATCTCAGATATGATTTACAAGTATTTCCATCAGATGTTGTTCTATAGATATTTGCTGATCAGACATTTTTTTGATTATGAAGGAAGTATTGAAGGTATGTTCCTGCTATAGAAACACCATCTTCATCTGGTCTATCCTTAACATGTTGGATAAATTTATTGTAATGAGCAAACTGGAGATCAAAGACACTTTCCCATCTATATGGGACAGTAAACTCTTGTGTTTGAGAGAGATTGTCATTGACGATATTGTTCATTCCAGCACTCATTTTATACCATACAAATGGGCCTCATCATCATTGTGAACTTATTCTCATAAAGTTCATTCCGATTTGTATTGTACTCCACAACACAAGAAGTCATATAACAACACCAAACATCATCTTTTCATTGTCATCACGATTATTGTTTGCTAATGTCACAAGGAATACACAGAGGTGTAAGATTGACCATATAATAAGTCCAATTCCATACCAAACTATTCATCCTGCGATAAGCCACCACATACTTCGCCCAACAAATGTCACTGCTCCAAGAACAAGGAGTCTATGATTCCATATGACGATAGCATAGATAAGTGCTATGATTTGTAGTAAGATAATTATCCCTCGAACAAAGCCTATATCAGTATAATAACTACTCAGATTTTGTAATGATCGATTGAATACTGCATTCCATGGCACAAGGTATCTATAAGGTACCATAAGGGAATTTTCCCTAACTTTGATACTACGACCTTGATATCGTTGTCTGATTTGTACCATTTCATCTCTCATTTGTGCTGGGTTGAATGTATTTGCTTGTATCATTGTTGCAAGCTTCTCACTATTGAGTGCACCTGACAAAAGTGCATATCATTGGCTAGTTACTGGGAGTTGTTCTACTACAGTTGGAAGGACGGACATATCAAAGCTATTGATAGCGTCTTCGTAGGTACATAGTATTTTTGCACTCGTATTCCATCCATAACATTTATTGGTTTGTGAGAAAATCGTCTTCGCAATCTTATAGCCGAGTCATTGGGTAAATTCTTTCCATCCAAATCAGACATATCTTCCTACATCTTCACTCAATCCATTTCCTCATTCAAATTCTTTGATATCTTTATCCAAATCTTCAGGAGACAACCTCAATGCTTCCATCGAGCATATAGCAGGAGGAAGCACAATAGTGCTGTCTACGACATTTTGTTCATCAAGAGAACTAGCATCAGTCGCTGCGAGGAGAGTCACTTTATCATCTTTTTGTCCCATCAACAATCATTTTGCAAATCCATCAAAACTTCCACTTTGGATTGATTGGATAACAAGATAGGGCGTTTTGATAATGATCAACGATGCGACCAGAACCAATCATCGTATTGCAATCGTACGGGCTGTATGGATAATCGTTTGTACAATGTTTTTCATATGCACTTTTGCCCAAACAAGAGAAAGGATCGATATAATAGATCCAATAATCAGAAGTGGAACAAAAGCATCAGCACTGATAAATTCATAAGTGAAAAGTACTTGCATCTTCGCAAGCACAGCAATCACGATAAATCATAATCATATTGCCAATCCGCTATTGATCCACAATGCGAGAAGAAGGAGGACAAACACAACCACATCGATAAAGGCAGTTGGTTTAGCAGCCACTGCTAACCCAAAAATCAATCATGACAGTCAAACATAACGGACAATAGTTGTTTGATCTTCGCCTTTCTTATGATCATGAATATAACGCAAAAACACTATTCCGGAAAGCATCGCTAGTGTAGTCATAGCAAGCACTCACATATCTGTTTTATTATCCACAAAGAGTAAGAACGCTCACATCCCACTTGTTATCCACAATAACAATCATATTCGTCCTGTATACAGTCAGAGTGTATTTATTGATTCATTCTCTTTGGTAGTAAATATACTCGTGATATATCCAACAAATTCTTTTACTAGACCGGTTCCAAAGATGAGGACGAACAATCCACTCAAAAAGTTCATCGATACCGCGATATTGTCTGGTGATAACCAGAACCATGATTTTATTGGTTGGATAAGAGAAAAGAAATATGCTATATAACTAAACCACAAAAATCATCCTGCTCATCACGGATTACCTCGCCCTAATGCACCATGGTTTTCAGCCCAGACTTTTGGAAAATACATATACGCATGATTAGCATCCCAAGCAGTAGAATACGGAATAAATGATAATTGAAATCCGTAATAAAAATACATAACACTCAACAACAACAATACCGCACCGATTCGTAGTCGTTTGTTGCGTATAAGATTTGCTATACTAAAGTCTTCCAATGACGTACTAATAATGGTGTTATATTGTGCCAGCGATCTATTTTTCTCATACCAGATAGCGACTCATCCAGCAACAAACAACAGTCGAGTCAAAATAGGATAGAAAATATGTGCTATCACTAAGAAGTGTACCATAACCATCATCGCGCCTAGTCCAAGTCAGAAAGCCAACAACATATTTTGTCGTCTATCCAGATCAAGTTTGAAAATTTTACGAAGGAGGATAGATCCGATTGATGTTCGTGACAATATACTGTAGAGTCATAGTCCAAAAATCAGTGAAACATTGATCAGTAACATCACCAATCATGCGGCATTGAGTGTGTCTTTGATGCTCACAAAAGCAATACTAAAGACAAGGAGTCAGGAAACAAGCATAATCAATATATTTTTGAGTGACGGTCTTTTACTATAAACAATATATCATACAGGAATAAGCGCAGATACAATAGCCCAGATAAGCATCCATCGATTACTCATACTCGCAAACATAGTACTATAGTACTGATGATTTACCATAAAGTTACTCAAGACCGATCGTCCACCGATAAAGACAATCAAAGCCATAAGGGCGAGGAAGATTTTTTGTTTCATACAATAGATACATCAAATAAAAAGAGATACGTTATAAAATGTTCTATTGTTATTTTGCTCGGTTTCAATACGTTTATTGCGTTTGTTATCCATATAATACGTTTCATGAAAAAAATACTCCAATTTCTTCCATATTCATATCATATACACGTTTGAGGGCTTGAAAAAATAGCACAAACAATTAGTGACAGACTCAATAAGGAGTCAGATTTTTCTTGTCTCAATATCGCAAGTGACATAAGGAGAGGACATGATGAACCACTAGAAAAATTTAGTAAGGATACATTGTTTATCCCATCGTTTGATCTGATCTACAACTTTCCCATTCCCAAATTTTGGACTAAAGCCTTTCGAGAAACCATGAGAAAAATAAAGGCATATCATCCTGATGTTATCCAAACACATACAAGATTTTTCATCCAATCGATGATAGGGTGAATCCTTGCAAAATGGCTTGGATGTAAGCGAATCCATGTTGAACATGGATCTTGATTTGTAACAGGGTATTCTCGATACATAAAACTGGCTGCATGGTTATTTGATCGAACATTTGGTTTATGGATATTTCGTCAGTGTGATGAGATTGTTACTATTAGTCAGTCACACAAAGCATTTATTAAAAAATTTACAGTAAAAGAACCTACCGTCATATATAATCCCATCGACTACATTCCCCAAGCTAAAATAAAAAATGCAATCCCTCACATAGGTTTTGTCTGAAGGCTTGTATCGCTCAAAGGGTTGGATCTCTTAATCAAAGCATTGAAAGAAATTGAAGATGCATCTTGGACATGTACGATTGTCTGAGAAGGTAATCAGGAGAAAAATCTCAAAAATTTAACACAGACACTATGATTAGAAGATCGTATTGTTTTTGTTTGAGCGGATGATAGGACAAATTGGTTGCATAGATTTGATATCTTTGTCAATCCAAGCTATCAAGAATGATTACCAACCACGGTCGTAGAAGCATTGATGGCTGGATGTGTGGTCGTAGCGACTGATGTAGGAGGGACGAGAGAGATAAGTGATGGAGAGGATCTACTTTTGATACAATCTGGAGACAGTAAAAAACTATCTGAAAACATAGAAAAAACACTAGAGTTATCTAACTTTTCGAATACTTCATCTTCTATTATACAAGAAAAATTTAGCCTAAAATGAGCTATACACAACTATAACAATACATATAAGAAACTTATTTCGAAAATATAAACATATTGTAATCTACCTTAGATCAATCTAGAGAGAGTTCTTTTCTATTGTTCCATACATAGAAAAATCAGTGGAGATACCATTGTATGATTGATATTTTTTTATATGTTATTAAATCTAATATACCCAATAATATTGTTGTTCGGACATATCAAATATATGATAGATTAAATTTCTTTACAAAGAGAAATCTATGGACAATATTCTGCATGATTTTTGCTTTGGGTGGGATAGAGCGAATTGGTGATTCATGATGGATTATTTTTGCATTTGGAATATAATGTAAAGTTCCTGGATATCTTTTATAAATATCATAAGACAAAAATACATCTTCCATGAGTGAATATTTTTGAAATTTCTCAGGGAATTTAAATCATTCATTAAACAAAGATTTGCGAAAAAACATTGCACAACCACTACATCGTTCTATTTTCTTTGTTTTTATTGGCTGGGTTAAAAACATGGCATTAAATCATCATTGCGAAACAAATTGTTCGTTGAATTTGAAAGTTCCAGTAAGTAGAAAAAATCATATCTTTTTTAGTGTGTTGATATAGCGACTTGGAGTTTCTATATTTAAGACTCATCATTTTGGCTGGTATGTATCAATATATGATTCAAGCTTAGAAAGACAGTCTTTTGCAAGTGTCACATCATCATCAAGAAACAATACAATATCAGTATTTGGACTTAATTTTATTATTCAGAAATTTCTTGCTTGAGTTAGTGATTTTATAAAAAATTTATAGTAAAAAATGGGGAGTCATTTGTGTTTATATTCATCACATATTTGCTTACTTTTCCTATTCTCAGATTGATCTATGATGATGATTTCTTTTAGTAATTCCGCTTCTGGTAAAAGGCTCTTCAGGGTTGCATCTAAATTATCAGGACGATCCAATGTTGCTATGATGATAGATAGATTCATATAATATACCATATTCATTAAAAGTAGTTTAATTATAAGTCGATTTAAGGAGTTTTTTTGATAAGATATATAATTTTTTCTACTATAAAAGGAGGTAAAAGCCATTCACCAATTCTATAAAACAAAGCTTTAAGAAAATTTGGATAATAATTTCTATTCTTTCGAAAAATTTTAAAAGCTAATCGCCTCATAAAATAGAGAGTGCTTGTTTTTTTGCTAGTATTGTTTTCGTGGATTCTATATCAAGTCATATATTCTTGTAGACAGTACATTTTCCATGTCCTTCCTATCTTCATCCATAGATCATAGTCATCTGATTTGTCATAATGACTGTCGAATCATCCATATTCAACAATAGCATTTTTGCGGATCATCATGGCACATGGCAAAAATTGATTAGATTGTAAAAAATGTGTACGAATATCTTTATCTGTCTCTCTTCCGTGGTTCTTTGATAATATATTTCATAGAGAATCGATAGTTACAATAAGAGATGAAACTATTCCATATTCTTTATGTGTATCTAAAAAGTCTTTCTGTTTTGTTAATTTATGGGATGAGATAAAGGTGTCATCATGGTCTAAAAAACATATATATTCTCATGTAGCTATTTCAACTCCTTTATTGCGTGATTTAGCTATACCAAGATTGATTGTGTTTTTTATATAAATAATTTTTTTATCTTTCTTCTGCTCTATTTTTATTATCTCTTCGCTTTTGTCAGGAGAATTATCGTCAATAATTATATGTTCATAATCTCAAAAATCTTGCATTTGTACAGACGCAATTGTTTGAGCAATATACTTAGCTCCTTTATATGTCGGAGTTATGATAGAGATTTTAACCATTCAACACCTATAATAAAATTATTCACAAGACTCAAAATACAGAATAAACACCTTGGGGTTAATATTATTGATATCTTCATAGTATATGGCTCAACCTTCAACATCTTCAAATTCGATAGTATAGGATTTACCATATAGATATTCAATAAATCCATCAATAATTTTTATTTTTATTGCATCTTGATAATGGTGAAATTCTATATAACCTTTTTTAAATGGAAATATATTATTCTTTATGCAATAATTAATAATATCATACTCTCATCATTCAATATCCATTTTTAATCAATCATATGTTTCTATTCATAAAATATCAGCAATCATATATGTTTTTATTTTTTTGTCTGTTTTATAATTCACTACTTTTCCTGAGGCATTAAAATCTCATCCTTCATAATATAGTTTATCTTTTGACTTATCACCAACTACTGCTCAATTATAGACTTTTATATTATTGTACCTTAGTGTATTTTTTTCTAAGAATTGAAAATTAGATATATTTGGTTCATAGATAGAAACACTCTGATTATGTTGAGCTAGCCGAACTCAGGTATCTCCAATAAATCATCATAGATCTAAGACATGGTGACATCATTGGAGTTTTGTATAAAGATCCCGTGTAAATACTTCATGAAGGGTGTAGAATGCTTGATGTTCATTTGGCATTAAAAAGTTGTTTTCACCAAAACGTATCGTAATATTATATTTTTTTCCTAATAAGCGATTCATAAGAAAATAATGTATAATTTCCTTCGCTGCCAAAATAGGTTCTTTATATGATACAGACAAAAGATAGGACATAAAATATTTAATATACATTAGAATTTTAAGCATTTTCCTCTTTTTCTGCTAAATAAAAAATTTTTGCGAAGAGAATAATCGGATAGGTACATTGCAACAGAGAATAATAGAATCATCTCCATCCATATCTAATCAACCTCATTCTAAAATAAAAATATAAAAATCTTATAAAAATATCTTTTCGCATCATAAAACATATATAGATTAGTGGCTTTTTGTCGTATTTTACATAGTCGTTATATCTATGTGTCTGTGTATATATATTTACTTTATTTATCCAATTAAACACTTCATTTCATTCACTTTCTTTTAGGTCTTTATTATGTAATTTATTTTTTAAAGTAAAAAAATTTTCATTTGTTAGCTTTATATATTCGTGTATGGTATCCGTTACATTCACTGAACCTTTTCTAAAAAGTCTGATAGCAAAATCAATCCCAACTGGCATACCAAAAGCAACAATTTGATTCATTATCTTAACTACGCCGTACGCATTTTTGTTAATTATGGAAGATATCTCCTTCGCCAATTCCAACGAAACTTCTTCATCACAATCTAAGATAAGCGCCCATTCTCACTGTTCAACTAAATTGTCTACGGCTCGCTTTCTGCTTCGTTCGCAGTATCATTTTTTGCCGTGTTGATATATTTCTGCTTTATACTTTATGGCTATATTATATGAGCTATCTGTACTTCCTTGATCACAATAAATGCTTCTAATCTTACAAAGTCATTCAAAATTTTCAATATTCTTAAAGTATTTTGGAAGGTTATTTTCTTCATTATATCATACTGTAATAATATTAAGTATCATTATCAAATATTAAAAATGGATAAAAAGAAGTCATGCTGATGAACTAAATTTCCTATGATATTTAATATTCTCAGATCAGAAGTAATTTTCTAAAGGAGTAACCCCTTCGTGGTATTCTATAATTATATTTTGAATAGATTGAAATATTGTTTTATTCTCATCTGACAATAGATTATACTCTCCTCATTCTATATCAATTTTTATAATATTATAATTATTTCTATTTTTAAATATTTCAACTAATGATATGCTTTTTAGGAGAACATTTCAATCTTTGAGATTGATTTTTTTCGCATCATGATCTTTTGTATTGTCAAAACCAATGTCTACATTGTTTCTGTGATACAAAATTAGGGGTATAATATCTGTTTTTTCTTCAAGATGATTATATCTTATATTTTTTTTTAAGTTAAACAAATTATTAGCATCTGGCTCTACAATACTAGAATATATAATATTATAATATTCATTAATCCATAAGGTGAATAATCCAATATTCCCTCATACATCTAAAATAATTAAGTCTTGATCTGATTTTATAAAATTTTTGATGAAACCATATTCTTGATCTGTCATTATTGAATAAGTTTCGTTTCTATCAGAAGAATTAGCTCTAATGAGGATTTTAGTACCCTTTTTAGTTGTCATAATATAGTCCTTTTTGATTATATGAAATCTGTCAAAAATCCAATATAGAGATCATTTCAATGTAAATGTGGTTAACAAATTATATAATATAATTAAATAATTCATTAATTTTCTATAAATAACTAAACAATTCATCAATCCTATTTAAATAAGTATGTTTCTCCTTTACTTTATTCATTGCTTTACGTGTATAATCATCTACTTTTCTATCTTTAATCACTTTCTGGGCTTTATCCATCATCTTCCATATATCTCTATCAACAACAACCTCATCATCATCAAAGAGGTTGTATACATAAAGATTGTTACTAACTCACAATACTGATAATGACATCTGAATAAATAATCTACATGGAATATATCCATCATCTACTTGTGCTCACTGAATAGCTGGTGCTATATAAGATTCACATGTTTTTTGCTCTAACTCTTCTGCTGATAGATATCGTCTTTTGAATAATGGTGGCCTTATGAGTAAATGTCTCCCATAATGATTAAACTTTAATCAATGTAGTAATGAATAAATCCTCAAAGACTCTAATTGTATTGCATTGTTGTGTCGTCGTGATCAAACAAAAGTTATATTTTTTGCATCATTATAGTGATAAGGCTTCCATGACATTTCATGGGGGAGTAGTTCCGATCATCGTAATATCCTAGGATTTTTCATACGAAAATAATAGTCTTCTGTGCTCATTATAGGAGTATCCCATTCAAATATATATTGTCATATTTTTTTGTCTGTAAACTTAGCAAGATTATGTCTAACAACATCAAAAGGAATAATATTTTTGGCCTTCATGTTATATTTCGAATATTTTTCTATTCCAATATTATGATCAAAAATTATCCATTTTGAGCTATAATTCTCATGAAGAACAGAATCACAGCCATTCTCTGTAATAAAAATTATCTCCTTCGTTTTGCTCGGCAAGTTATCGATATGATTATCTAGTCGTTGTACATCAAATCATAGCCATTTGAATGTACGAAAAAATCTATAATGTATCCGACTATGGCTATGAGTTCATTTTGGATATCATCGAATAATAATCGATTTTCATCTATGCTTTTCTATGTATTTCATTCGTTAATAGTATATAGTTAAACGAACTATTTGTTTGAAAAATAAGTTTCCATAGTTTTTTTTATTCTTTCTTGAATCGGCTCCAACTCTATATATGCATTCAACTTATCAGAAGATAACATACAATTAGACCTCCCCGCGCAAACAAATTTCTGCGTCAACTCTTCCATAGAGATAGGAGTAAAACTATGATTTGGATCAACAATTTCCTTATACAATGCTAGCATATCATGGTGATAGAGTACTCATGGATTGACCATATTCATAATACCTGTAACTTTTTGTTCAATCAATACTTTCATGGCTTCAAGCATATCATCAACAACTGTTACTGAATTTCATTCATTGATCACATGGGAATATTTAGCCATCTTATCGATGAAATTTCTTGAATTTGGCTTCGATAATATCGGCATACGGATACGCAATTGTAATACATCAAATGGTTCAAGAAGCTCTTGTGCTTTGACCTTCGTCCATGAGTAAAATGATCCAACATAGTTGGGGGCATCTGATTCAGCAAATCATTTTCACTCATTATCTCATTGATAGATGCATCCACTTCCGATATAGACGTTGTATACACCAAGGAGTTTAGAAGCACAAGCAACATTGACAGCACCATTGACGTTGGTTATCATTGTTTCTTCTTTGTGTGTTTCACATCGATCGATATTTGGGCTTCCAGTTTTCCCAGCAGCATTGATAACAACATCTGGTTTTTGTTCCGCAAGATACTTATGTACCACGGAATAATCAGCTATATCAACTTCAACATGCCTTGGTTTTACAATAATATATCATTCTTTTTCAAAAAACGCAGCTATTTCCGTTCCAAGCATACCATATCATCAGAAGAGTACTATTTTTTTCATATGCAATAATATAACAATAAAGATTATTGTACCAGAGATTGAAGGTATTTTCAATATCCGCTTTTTATATATTTTTCTGCTAAACTATCTAATTGATCATTATTTATCCATTCATTTCTCCAGGCAATCTCTTCGATACAGCCAACTTTGAGTCACTGTCTTTCTTCAATAACTTGAACAAATTGTCATGCTTGCATAAGAGAATCAAAAGTTCCCGTATCCAACCAAGCAGTTCATCTATCCAAAATAGCTACTTTTAGTTTCCCTTGCTCAAGATAGACCTTATTAATATCAGTTATCTCCAATTCTCCTCTAGCAGAAGGGGCTATATTTTTTGCTATATCTACGACACTATTATCATAAAAATACAATCATGGAACGGCGTAGTTTGATTTTGGTTTTTGTGGTTTCTCTTCAATACTTATCGCAACATTGTTTGTGTCAAATTCTACAACACCATATCTTTGGGGATCACTCACATGATAAGCAAATATAACGCCGCCATCAGGATGAGTATGCTGGGCCAATAAAGAACCCATATCTGTTCCATAAAAAATATTGTCTCCAAGAACCAACGCAACACTATCTTCACCTATAAATTTCTCTCCTACAATAAATGCATCAGCAAGTCATCTTGGCTGATCCTGTACTGCATATTCTATATGGCAGCCTAGATCACTTCCATCTCCAAGTAAAGTCATAAATTTTTTTTGGTCATGTGGCGTTGTAATAATAAGAATATCACGAATCCCTGCCATCATCAGTGTACTGAGTGGATAATAGATCATTGGCTTGTCATAGACAGGCATAAGTTGTTTCGAGACAGCGATGGTGAGGGGATGAAGTCTTGTCCCTGATCATCATGCCAATATAATTCCCTTCATCATTATTCTGCTAGAGCTAAAGTATCTTTATACCATTGTATAGTGTCTTTGATCCCAAGGTCAAATGATATTTGTGGTTTTCGTCAAAGATCTTGTTCTAGTTTGCTGCCATCGATAGCATATCTTCTGTCATGCCCCAGTCTATCAGCAACAAATTCCACCATCTCATCTCAAAACCCAAAAGAATCCAACAATATATGCGTAATTTCTTTATTGCTCAATTCATTATTTCCTCCAACATTATAGATACCTCCATTTTGTGCATTATGAAAAATAGTCCAAATAGCATGACAATGATCATGGACATGGAGTCGATCTCTTATATTTGCTCCATCGCCATACAATGGCACTTTCTCGCCGTGTATAAGTTTATTGATGAAGTGGGGAATCAGCTTTTCATTATCTTGCAGTGGTCCATAATTATTACTACATCTGCTCGTTACGGTATCTATCCCAAATGTTCTGGAAAATGCCTGTGTCAACATGTCTCCGCCAGCTTTAGAAACGCTGTAGGGAGAACTAGGACTAAGTGGAGTCGCCTCCGTAAATTTTATCGCTGGATTATCAAGCGGCAACTCTCCATAAACTTCATCTGTAGAGATATAATGGAACCTGTTGAGTCAAAATTCCTTATGTAAGACAAGAAGATTATTTGTCCCTAAGACATTGGTTTCTAGAAATATGCTAGGATCTTTGATGCTATTATCGACATGTGATTCTGCCGCAAAGTGAATACAATCCGTTGGCTGGTATTGTTGATATACAGCACGCAATGTATCCATATCTCTGATATCTGCTTGGACAAATGTATAATTAGATGCATTTGATACAGTAGCGTCTATGTTTGATAGTTTTCCTGCATAACTCAAAACATCAAGGTTAATAAAATGTATCTCAGGATTTTGCACAACAAATAGATTGAGAAAGTTACTCCCTATAAATCATGCTCATCCTGTTATAATAATTTTCTGCATTCAATATACTTATTTACTCCAATAAAGTTAATCAGATCGCCTTCGCTCTATATTCACTACTATTGTGAGTCTTATCTCACAGTCCATCAATAATATCTATATAGCATTCCTGACATACAGCGACTTCAGGAATATTATCAGCAAATCTATCTCATCACTTTCCAAAGATAATCTTCGTCTCAGATCCATGCACCTCTCTTATACGTTGCGAGATAGCTCTAATACTTTCACAAACCGATCCATCAACATCGACTGCTAACATCACTTGATCGACTGTCTTGAGTGCTGATACGATAGTCATTCTGATTTGCTCATCTTGAAATACTTCAGATTTCCCTGTTTTGAGCTTTGCTTGATGATCAGTATTAATAATAACCCATACTTCATCTCATAAACTCTTGCATGCTTCAAAACATTCTATATGTCCAGGATGAATCGGGTTGAAGTATCATGATGTGATAACAACAGTTTTTGTCATAGATATGCTATTTTCTAAATCATAAATGTTGTATTTCTTTCCATAGAGTAACAATGCTTTTATAGTTACTTAAGGCTAAAATACAACTATAAATCAATGCCATACTAGCCAGATATGCGACACGTATCGACCATGCTATATCCACGCTTCGATCGATCTGTCCAGATATATATCGAAGTCCGAGACTGAGAAATAGAATAATTACACTATTTTTTACAAGAAATGATCGATCAAAAGCAAATCTATAATGTGTTCTTATCAGACGAAGTGTTAAGACAAACATCAATATCCATCATATGATAGTCGCGATGATTGCACCTACCAATCACCATCCGAAGACAAGCATAAAGAGCAAATTTCCAATGATGTTGACACATACAGCGATTGCTATTACTGTTACCCTTTCTTTGACTTTGCCCATACCAGCAAGGAGAGAAAAATTGATCGCCAGCAATATATTAAACACCACAAATCCAGCTGCATAACTCAGCAACGTTCCTGAGTAGACGAATTTTTCTCCATATAGCACTCATGAGATAACTGGTCATAATACTGCAAGAAATGCTCCGATCATCAACCCAAAAACACTAAAGTATTTGTACAAAATACCGAGCAATAACTGTATTTTGTCGGTATATTTTTTAGTAATGAGCTCAGTCATAATAGGGAAGAGCACTCCAATAAGAGGAAATGCGAAGAGACCATACAGCGTAAATAAACTCAGATAATTAGCATAATATCCAGCTGATTCAGATCCAAGAATAAGGATGATCATCTGCTGATCTACTTGTCACAAGAGGACTCAAGCATTCATCCCAAGAAATACCCAAAATGCATATTTCAATTGTTTTTTGAGAAGTGTCGTATCCCATATGAACATACCTAGTTTCAATGTTTTTGCATATTTCATCATAAAGAGAAATAGAGACAACAATAATCCCACTCACAATCCCGCCATCCATGCATAAGATCAAGTTGTTAATGAGAGGCTCTGTGTCAACCAAAATATCATAGTAAAGAGAACAACACTATACATTCTCACTAGTTCGATAACTTTTTCATACAATACATCTTGAAATGCAGTATAGACCGATCACAATGCTTGAAAAAAATTAATCGCAACAAAGTATACAGAGAAGAGCTTAATAATCGATCATGTTTCAGGTGTATGGAAATAGTTTTGACTCAATCGATCTGCTCACAGCCACAATCATCATCATATAAGTATTCAACTCAAAAGTTGCATAATAAAGGTGACTATCCATATGGTTTTATAATAATCATATTTTTTTTCTAACCAATATTTTGGCAAAAAGTACTGCAATGCCTCAGTCAATCAAAGATCATTATATGCCGACAATATTGTTATCAGTCACAATATTGAATAAAATACTCAGACTTCTCCCACACTCAATGTATTGGACAACAAAACCCTGACAGCATATCCAGTCGGAGCAATCAAAAAAGAAAAAATATATACCAAACTTCCTTTGGTTATGAGTTTTCTTGCGAGCGTTTCTTCTTTTAGGAGATTCATGGAGTAGTTTGTATAAACAAGACCCCCGGGGTCTATATGTGACGGACAAATCTCAACGCATTTTTCACACTATCTTCTATTGTATATTTTGCCTTCCATCATAATATTTTTTCTGCTTTTTCGACTCCTGCATAGACTGCGGAGACATCTCCAGGTCTTCTTGGGGCAATTATGTATGGGACATCCTTGTTCGTCAAGCGAGCAGTCGTTGCAATCAATTCTAGGACACTTGTTCATTTTCCTGTTCCAAGATTGATAGCATCAAAACCGGGATCACTCCATGCCAACAAATGAGTAAGCGAAGCAATATGGCCATTGGCTAAATCCATAATATCTATATAATCTCTCACGCCAGTACCATCAATAGTTGGATAATCATTACCAAACACATTGATTGAGTTCAATTCTCCAGAAACCACTTTCATGATATAAGGAAAAATATTATTAGGAATTCATACAACTTGTTCACCGAGCAATCCACTTGGATGTGCACCTATAGGATTGAAATATCTTAAACTAATCGCCTGTAGGCGACTAAAGCGAGATTTTTCTTCCAATAGTTTTTCACATAATCGTTTCGTCATCCCGTAAGGATTGGTTACGTTTCAGGTAGGAGATGATTCGCCAATAGGAGATTGAGCATCCCCGTAGACCGTTGCAGATCATGAGAAAATTATTTTTGTGACATTATATTCTTCCATGATATTGAGCAGATTGATCGTTCATCCAATATTGTTCTCATAGTACAATCCAGGCTTACTGCAGCTTTCTCCAACAGATTTCAATGCTGCAAAGTGCATGACAGCATCGATAGTATATTGAGAAAAAACTTGCTGCAAATCTTCTTTATTCCTTATGTCTCATTGAATGAATGGAATATTTTTGCCCGTTATTTTCTGTATAGTATCGAGAACATCAGCAGAACTATTACTCAAATTATCAAAAACAATTGGCTGATATCCAGCTTCAATTAATGCAATCACAGTATGTGATCCGATAAATCACATTCATCCAGTAACAAGAATATTTTGCATTTTATAATCCGATATAAACTATATAAAGACTAGCTATTGTTGTTTTAAATACAACTAAAAAACTCGTAGCTAGCTACGAGTTTTTTATATAACAATTCATATTTATTTTAGATATTTATTTATATTCTAATTTCTTACTTCCTTCTTTTAAGAATACGTTCTTATTGTGAAATGCTACATGGAGAAGCTCCTTGATAAGTGGTGTAGCAACAAAGAGGATAAGAAGAATATTGATAATCATCATCGATCCAAATCCTTTGAAGATATTGATACCAAGAGTAAATAGGAGTAATGCTATCAATCCCGTACTCAAGTTTCCATCTCTAATTGCAGATCGACTTCTGTCATATGCATTATCAATTGCCGATCCTATGCTCTTTCCATTTTTCAATTCTTCACGAGTTCTTTCATATATAAGGACATTCGCATCTACACCCATACCAATAGAAAGGATGATAGCAGCTATAGCACTCAAACTCATAGCATAATCTATCAATTTAACTAAGGCTAACAATGCCAATAAGAATACAGTAAGTGATGCTAAAGCAACAAAAGCTTTTCTTGCTCCATACATATATCGTATGAGAACAACAATAAGAAGAATACCTACGAGTCCAGCAACAATAGCTCCACGCATAGCAGTATCTCCAAGTGTCGCGCTTATTTTTTCTTCTTGTCTAATCAGAAGCGGAGCAGGAAGTGCTCATTCATTCAATGACTCAACAAGTGTTCTTGCTGATTCTCCATCAAATTGTCCATCAATTTGTGCAGTCCCAGCACATATCTTATCTTGGATAACTGGTGCTGTGATCATTTGACCTCCAACAAATATAGCCATTTGTTTTCCGATAATTTGTTCAGTTATTTTACAGAAGATATCTTTTCCTGTATCATCAAAATCAATCAATACCACAGGTTTTCCAAGTTGTGAACTTCCTACGCTTGCCATTTTAAATGATGCTCCATTGAGTACTCTATTTTCACTATCAATAGCAGTGATCCATGATTGTTTGTTTTGTATGAAACTATCTTCAACTGTGTAGAGAGTTGTTTGTTTCATTGCTTGTTCAAATGTTGTCCATTCATTTCCACTAATTCCTTTGACTTCTATATACGAGAAGAGTTTTTCTTCAGGAGTTTTGACTGTACGATTATAAACAACATATGTACTATCAAGTCATTCAACCGTAACTATTTCTTGATCGCTATCAGCAAATCAAGGAACAAAAGACTTTATCGTTTCTCCTTCTATCCAGTCATTGTATATTTCAACAGCTTCGGTTGGTAAGGTTCCTCCTTTGATTGTTTCCTGTACTTGTGTAAGTAATCAAGCTACACGAGTTTCTTCAGATTCTATATCAGATTGTTCTTTTCCTAACATACTTTCCTTCGCAATAGCAACGATACGAGCATCATATGCATATGCTCCAGGAGCAATTTCCTCAACAGCATAGGTAAGCGTATTTGCCCCGTATTTATAAGTACCTAACTCTATTTCTTTGTCTACCGCAACAATGCTTTCATAGGATTTATCATTTGCGATAGCTGTTTGGATGACAGTTTGGTCATTGATAACTGTATTTTCTTTTGTTTGTCTATCGAGAAGACGGAAGAAGTTATATCCTTCCAATGCTTGTGGTTCCCCAGTTGTTGCATCATCTGCTAATTCCAGATAGACACCTTCTAGTAAAGCAGGACTCAATGATCCTGTACTCATCGTATCCAACAATTGTTTGTTGTCTTGGAATATAGTAGGAAGTTGAGCAAGTGGCACAGCAGTAAATTTGTTGTATAAGACATCTTCTCCACCTTTATTCTGCGTTAAGTCTGCAAAGTTTTCAGGATTAGATTTGACTTGTCCATATAATGATTGCGCCAATTGTCTTCTCTGTGCGATACTTTCATCTGTCGCTGGTTCTTCGTTTGGCAATTTAAATTCTAATTCTACTGTTCTTCCAATGATTTCTTTTGCTTCATCAAGATCAGATACTCAACCTATTTCGATGATGACATAATGTTCTCCATCCATTTCTTGGATATATGAACGATAATCACTTACTCCAAGAGCAGATATTCTTCTATCAATATTTTTCAAAATAATGTCTTCTACATTTTGTTTGACAAGAACGAGTTGTGCAGGATCTGTATAGATCTGCGCATATTTACTATAATCTATTTCATAGACAAGTCTTGATCACCCAGATATATCCAATCATTTTCTAAATTGTGTGACTCCATCAGTAGTGATAACAAGAGATCTCTGTCCTGTTGTTTCATTCACTTCTCTTCCAACAAAAAATACTAAGAAGATACTCAAAATAAATATAACACCAAAAGTAATTTGTTTATTAGTCCATTTCATGTTCACTGTCTACCCTAAAGATATAAAATTTACTTCTTTTTTGCCTTTTTCTGTGGAGCTTTTTTTTCTTGTACTTTCTTTGTAGCTTTTTTTATAGGTTCTTCTCCAGTATCCCATAGCTGCTTAACAGCAGTTAGCGCGACAATCGGATTTAAAACCGTTTGAATGATTGTTTGTACTGCTCATTTTATTGCTTTTCCTGCCTGCAACCATGTGTAACTAATACGTAATCGTATAGCCAACAAAAGTAAGACAATAACAATACATAATGCTCAGCCAATCAGTACGATATCATGAGCAACCAAACGAACAGTTTCCCGCATACAGTCAGTACAGTACAAGATAAATGTACAAAACATACTCTATAGATAAGTATATTCTCCTATCGTCAACATTGAAAAAAATATCCCATTGCTATACGATATATGACATATGTCTATACTTTTTATAGACAAATGCAATACAAAACCCACTATTTTATGGGAAAATTGTTATTGATTAGTCTGTAGGATTTTTTTTGAAATAACAGACTTTTCTTGATCGTCGTTAGTGATAGAAAGTGATTTTTGGTAATATTGGTATGCAAGAGCATCCTCTTCCATGATAGTATAATAATCTCAAAGCGCATGCAATAGGTATGGTTCATTGTATTTTGTAATAAGAGTATCAAGATATTGTTTTGCTTCTGGAAGTGCTCATACGGCAAGTGCTACTCAAGCTTTTCCATAATTACATATATCATGATCTTCACTGGGCAATATAATCAAACACTGTTGAATACTTGTATTTATCATAGTTGGATTGTTTGTGTACATATCCCATAGTCTATCACTACGTATTGGAGCATAAAAGACTTCATAAAAATAGCTATAAAAATCATTTCTATTGATCTCGCTGTTTCCAAGGAGTTTTTGTCGTGTAGCATTTGCTCTATCATAAGATCATCATTGGACATAGCTCAATAATATATATCTATATGCATCTGCTGCCAATCATGATCCAGACACTTGATTGAGATAAAGAATTGCTTGCGTATAATCTCATCTTCGATAGTGAGCCACTCAGATAAGGAAAGTATAACGCTCTGCTTGTTTGCTTTCTAATTCTCTTAATGTTAAGAGATATTCAATTGCAGTATCTCGATTGTGTGTCATAAAATGACTATGTGCCAATATTTGATAAGGAAGAATATAGTTTTTATCCTTGATGACGGTAGCCGTAGCAAGTTTTTTTGCGACACTATAGTATCCTTGTTTCATGACAGCGAGTGATATCATAGATTGTGCATAGTAGGCAGGGATGTCTTTCTGTGTACTCAATGTATCAAATGTTTCAATAATATATTTACTGATAGGGGTGTATTTGGGGCTAGTGATTTGTGTAAGAAGAAGACGAGCAGATTCCAAATCATTATACCAGAATTTTATCATCGCTTGATAAAATAGATAATCATCGGAGCTTATAAGATTTTTATTTCTATACTGTTCTATTATGTTTTCCACTACTTTGATAGATCCTGGTTGACTGATACTTATGGATGGGGCATGAAATGATGCATAGATATGTGTATATGGATCCAATGATCCAGGATATGTTTTTTCAGATTCTTGGACGTACGTATAGGCTTCATCAAATCTGTGTTGTTCTAGCAACGCATCAATAAGAGTATGAAGCAACTCACTTGTCGGATTTTGCATATATAACTCTTTGAGAAGCTTTGTGTTTGCTTGTTTTTCGCTATAATCAGCTGCCAATAGAGAAGTTTGTGTATTATTATATGCTTGCACATCTGTAATATCAGTATTTTCTAGAGAAAATACTTCTGCACTGCCATGCTTCGTATTTTGTAGTGTTGTTTCTATAGTTGGAGTTGGAATTGATGGAGTTGAGGCAACCACAACATCTTTTTGCAAAAAGATAAATACTACTCGAATAATGAGTAAGATACAACTATATGCTTGGAGAAGTCTTGTGTACATTTGATATCTACAATAAAATCAAAGATATCTAAGTATATATAAATTTGTTAAAAATAACCAATTTCCCTAGTGGAAAAAAGTCAAAGTAATTGACAAATTGTTATTTTTTATTCTATATCGTGCTATTTGTTACATAAGCAAATCATCATTTCCTAGTGCCTGTAAATCTAATGTGTTCAATGTTTCCAACAATCAGTCAATTGTTTAGAATCTAATAGTATGA
>Ga0222632_1000507_pt1 | contig 20020 bp, 14 predicted proteins | sample AntAcemetageno46_FD_179828 | JGI IMG/M metagenome (GOLD analysis project Ga0222632, IMG submission 179828) | Saline water microbial communities from Ace Lake, Antarctica - #46 | ecosystem: Environmental > Aquatic > Non-marine Saline and Alkaline > Saline | place: Antarctica: Ace Lake | collected...
CTCCTTCTTGCCTTTGACCTCACACTCAATGTAAGCGTCGCCGTTTTTACCGGAAACGATGTCGTATGGCAGGCTCTTCGCCTCTTCCTGCACCTCGTCGAACTTGCGTCCGATAAAGCGCTTAGCCGAGAAAATCGTGTTGCTCGGATTCGTGACTGCCTGGCGTTTAGCCGCTTGACCGACGAGTCGCTCGCCGCCCTTGGCAAATGCCACGACAGAAGGAGTGGTGCGTGCACCCTCCGAGTTTGGTATCACAACAGATTCCCCACCTTCCATCACGGACATGCAGGAGTTCGTTGTGCCTAAATCAATTCCAATTATTTTACCCATGCCAAGTTATAAGCACTCCCAGTGCCAGCACGCGAAAGAAAACCTAAGCCATTGAATAAGAACATTATATTTACAAGAAGGCACATCAACCTTAAGATTAAGCGCCAAGATTAAGGCCAATCTGTCACACCCAGTGTCACAGTGTTAGACCAAGTGGCGCATATCTGTGACACTGCTCTGACTGCGTCATGCGAAGCTCAGAGAGGAACCGTGAAATTACTGCGTCGGGCCACCATGGTTCGTATCAATCGATCAAGTTAGCTTTGATGCAGTCGAAACTCATCTTGGCCGACTCAAACGGATCGCCGGGGCAGGTGTCTTGCTCGACGATGAACCACTCGCAACCGGACTCCTCAGCGGTAGATATGATTTTTTTGAAATCAAGATTCCCAGCTCCGATTTCGTGCATAGTTGGAAGGTTGTCTTCGCTTACGCCGACATCTTTTATGTGCAGTAGAGGGAGGCGGCCCTTGAGGCGTTGGCACCATTCGACGGGGTCGCCCCCACCGAGTTGCACCCAGTAGGTGTCCGGCTCGAAATGGAGATTTCCCGGCGCAGTCTGCTCTAAGATATGTTGCAGAGCGGGCTTACCATCCCATTTGTAAAACTCGTTGGCGTGGTTGTGGTAGGTTAAGACGAGGCCGGCTTCGCGCAGGACGGCACCCGAGTGATCGAGTTGCTGGATGAGTTTTTCACGAGATTCCGGATTGGAAAAATCAATACCCGCCGGAAACGGATAAGCGGTGTATTTAGTGCCTAAGCGCCGTAAGCGTTCGACGACCTTTTCAGGCTCGTCGAGCACCATTGAGCTAGGTTCGTGGGTCGCACAGATAGTCAGGCAGTTCTCGGCGCAGACGGCGGCAATCTCTTCGGGGGGCATTACATCATGTGCCATCGCGGAGATTTGGACGGCTTTGTAACCGATCTCGGCAAGCTTTTTCATGCTCTCGCGAAAGTCTTCGGGCGTCTGAATAAAGTCCCGGATAGTGTAAGTGATGAGGGCGACTTGTTCGATTTTCATAATCTACTATAAATTGTTTTAAAGGGATGATCGCGCTAGATCGGCGATGGCTTGTGCTTGGAGAGACAGACGCGATGCGGCAAAGGCGTGTTTTTGTGTCATGGCAAACTCGCTGCGATTTAGACAGTCGAGAATTAGTTGACCGAAGAAGGGGAAGCCCACTTGGCCGCGCACCTGCATGACTTGCTCACCATCGCCATTGGCTAAAATAATGGTGTCGGGGTCGTCGCTGCGCCCGAAGTCGAAATATTTACGAATCTCGATCGTGCCTTTGCTACCAGTGATGAAGCTGCGGCCATCGCCCCAGCCGCGCATACCGTCGGGGGTTAACCAGTTGACACGGGAGAAGCACTGCACGCCGTTCTCAAGAATCATGACGGCTTGGCCGACATCTTCGAGCTCGGGCTTGTCCGCATTGACGCGGTTGTCCACGGCCGCATGGGCGATTGTGCCCTTTGTGCAGCGTGCGTAGTGGAGGAATTGATCAAACTGATGCGAGGCGATGTCGGTCAAAATGCCGCCGTATTGTTCTTTATCGAAGAACCAGTCGGGGCGACCAGCCTTACCCAAACGGTGTGGGCCGAAGATCTCCATATGGACGATGTCGCCGATCACTCCGTCTTGAATCAACTGATCGACATACCAAGCAGACTCCACGTGGACGCGTTCGGAGTAGTAAACCATGTATTTTTGGCCGGTGGCGGCGACGACTCCTTCCGCTTCTTCTAATTGCGTTAGCGAAGTAAAAGGGCACTTGTCAGTCAGGTAGTCTTTACCCGCTTGCATGACCTGGCAGCCGATCGCCCCGCGCTGATTCGGGATGGCGGCTGAGGCGATCATTTGAACATCGGAGGCAAGCACTTCGTCGAAAGTCTGCGCCACATGCACGCCGGGGAATTTCTCTTTGAGACTTTCAAGCCGACCAGCATCGGGCTCGAAGATCATCACGAGCTCGGCTCCGGCTTCGGTCATGCCATTGATCATCCCATAAATGTGACCGTGGTCAAAATAGGCGGCCGCGAAACTGAATTCGCCTGGTTCGACGACTGGCTGCGGTTTAGTGGCTGTCGGCGCGTAGTTCATTCCGTCTTTCGGGTTTGTCATAAATGGTGTTCTTTGTGGGTGAATTGACTAAAAGTGTTGCTTGATAATCGATAATTAAAAGCTGCTGCTGAGATCGGCAACTGCGGAGCTCTTCACTTCGGACTTAACGTGTGTGGACGCAGCTATTCTTTTTTTGAGAACGCGGGCATAAGCGGCACCATCGAGCGGCAGGTTGACTGATGTATTTTCAAAGGCCGAGTAGAGCATGGCATTGGCCAGCTCTACAGAATGGATGCCTTCACTGGCAGGGGAAATCAGTGCCTCGCCCTTCAAGATGGCGTTGGTGAAGTTCTTCATAATACCGATGTGCTGTTCGCCGTTGCCTGCGGGGAGCGGGATATCGACATGCCAGACAGCAGGTTTCTCAAAGCCAGTTTGTGCGGTTTTGTTGTGCTCCTTGACGAGTTGCTCAGTGCGAGTGAAAGTGATTTTACCATTTTCGACGACTACTTTTCCACGGTCACAGGCGACCTCTAGACGGTTCGTGCCAGGGGCTTCGCCCGTCGTGGTGATAAAGACGCCAGTAGAGCCGTTCGGATATTCTAAAATCGCCGTGACGGCATCTTCGACTTCAATATCATGAAAGCGGCCGAATTGGCAGTTAGCTGTCACCTTTGAGGGCATCCCGAATATCCACTGGAGTAGGTCGAGGTTGTGCGGGCATTGATTGAGCAGCACACCGCCGCCTTCACCGCCCCATGTGGCACGCCAGCCGCCAGATGAGTAATAGTGCTCAGTGCGATACCAGTCAGTAATAATCCAGTTGATGCGCTCAACGGTGCCGAACTCACCCGATTCGATGAGTGACTTTACTTTGCAATAGGCCGGGTCGGTTCGTTGGTTAAACATGGCGCTAAAGATGACCTCTTTATCCTGCCATGCGGCGATCAATCGTTCGCAGTCTTGCTTATGCACGGAGATCGGCTTTTCAACGAGCGTGTGGATGCCAGCTTCGAGCGCGGCGATCCCGATCCTGGTGTGAGAGTAGTGAGGCGTGGCAATTAGGATGGCATCGACTATGCCAGATTTGATTAGCTCAAACCCATCGCTAAAATGAGCCGCATCCTTGAATCGATCGAGACGCTCAGCATCTTGATCGGCGACAGCGACCAGTACTAAACCGGGGACTTTTCCGGCGATAATGTTGTCGGCATGGCTTTGCCCCATGTTTCCCAGCCCAATGATACCTAGGCGAACAGTTGTGTTTTTATTCATGCCCATAGATTACCCTTTTTAGAGACATTTTTCAATGGACTGATGAAGCAAAATTTTGCACTATTGAAACATTTATGAAATATCCAGATTTACGAGATGAGGCTATTGAGATAGTCGCTCCGCCCTTTGTCTTTGAACAGGAGGGCATATGGACATGGCAGTCGAATGCAGCGGGGCATTGGAATCTTTGGATCTGCTTAGAGGGGAAGGCCATGATCGATTGTGATGGCTGCGAATATGCAGTTCAGCCGTGGACAGCTTTTTTATTTAGTGACGATTCAAAGATCGTAGGGTCCTCGCAGGTAAGCTCCAAAAAGATACGCAACTTCAGTATACACATTCGTATGGGCTCTAAAAATGCTCAGTTACTGAAGGGACGCTTGCTCGGGATTCAACTGCATGAAGCGGATGCTAGCAATAATTTGATCAATTCAGCGATTCGACTTTCGGCTTATAACGATGCCTTTGCTCGGGAACAGTTGCAGATATTAACTGCCAATATGATTGGGCTCTTGTGGCGTGAGTCGATTCAACCAGTCCAGACAGATGCAGCATTTTTGATCTACAGGCAGTTAGACCGTATACACGCTGGGCAAAACATGTTTCGTACCGTTGAGGAGCTCGCGGCGGAGGCAAACCTTTCGCGTATTCACTACGGGCGTTGTTTCCGTCAGCTAACCAACGAGTCGCCGAACCGCTATCTGATTTTAAAGCGAATCGAGCGTGCCTGTGTGTTATTAACGCAAACTGATTGGGCGATCGACACGGTGGCTCGTTCAATCGGCTACAATGACATCTATTTCTTTAGTAGGCAGTTTCGTAAAATAATGAACCGCACTCCAAGTCATTATCGCGAAGACTCCCGACGAAACATAGGAGGTAGTGATTCACCGAGAGCCACACGTTGATCACTAGCTCTGCCCCATAATAAGCACTCGCACCTTGTTTGCGGTAAAAGTGGAATGGTTCAATTTGGACAGCGCCAACAAAAACGCAGCCGCGAGCAAAGCACCCGACATCTGGCTGTTCGCGCACACGCGAAGAGGTCTTGCTGGAATTTAAGCACAAGTCAGCAGCCCCGCCGACGGGTCTTCTACACCCCCGTCGGCGACCTGATCCGAGAACTCGGCGAACTCAATCTGATTAAGCCACCCACGTTCTGCCAGCAATAAGTTGTAAACTGGAAGTTTAAACATAACCGACACACCCCCCCTATAGATGTCCTACCCCTAATGTATAATTAGTGCCGAAAAGATGGTATCTTTACATTTACCCATAGACGTCACTCGATTAGTTTCCTAACTGATATAGATCAGATGCCCATTTCGCGCTCCTAGATATGAAGTTCCTTCACTCCGCCAACTGGCACCTTAGTCAAAATTTCTACGACCGCGACCGCCTTGAAGAGCCAACTCTGTTCCTTAAACTCCACTCCTTAATATGAAAGACATCATTTGCCCACACTGTAACAAAGCATTCAAGGTCGACGAAGCGGGCTATGCAGATATCCTCAAACAAGTCCATGACAGTGAGTTCGAGCACCAGTTGCATGAGCGCCTCGAACTGGCCGAAAAGGAAAAGCTCAACGCGGTCGAACTTGCCAAAGAGAAAGCGGCCAACGAATCGCAGAAGGCGACCGCAATCAAAGAAGCTGAAATCCATGAATTGAAAGCCCAGCTGGATAAGGGCGAAGGAGCCCGCAAGCTTGCCGTTGCTGAGGCCCTGACCGCTGTCGAAAAGGAGCGCGACAAGCTGGCCTCCGAACTGCAACAAGCCAAGCTGGCAACCCAAAACGCTTCCAACCTTGCGGAGATGAAACGCACCAAGGATCTCCAGGAAGCCTCGGCCACGAAGGATGCTGAAATTCAAACACTCCAGGCCAAGCTGGAATCGAACGAGGTCAATCAGAAGCTCGCGATCAATGAAGCGGTCGGCAGTGTTGAAAAGCAACGCGACGAATTCCAAAATAGTCTCAAGCAGTCTGAGCTTGAGAAGCAATTGGCAGCAACGTCACTCAAGGATAAATACGAGACTCAGCTCAAGGATCGCGACGACGCCATCGAGCGCCTTCGCGATATGAAAGCGAAGCTCTCCACTAAGATGGTCGGCGAAACCCTCGAGCAACACTGCGAAACCGAGTTCAACCGCCTCCGAGCCACCGCATTCACTAAGGCCTACTTCGAAAAAGACAACGACGCCAAGACTGGGAGTAAAGGAGATTACATCTTCCGTGATGCCGACGATGAAGGTAACGAAATCGTTTCGATCATGTTTGAGATGAAAAACGAGAGCGACACCACCGCGACCAAAAAGAAGAACGAAGACTTCCTCAAAGAACTCGATAAAGATCGCAGCGTAAAAGGCTGCGAATACGCAGTCCTCGTCTCACTGCTAGAGCCCGAGAGCGAACTCTATAACACAGGGATCGTCGATGTCTCCCACCGCTTCCCGAAGATGTATATCATTCGCCCGCAGTTCTTCATCCCCATGATCACACTCCTGCGCAACGCCGCCATGAACTCCATGGCATACAAGGCCGAACTGGCACTGGTCAAATCACAGAGCGTCGACGTGACTGATTTTGAAGAGAAATTAGAAACCTTCAAAACCGGCTTCGCCCGCAACTACGATCTCGCCGGTAAAAAGTTCCAGACCGCGATCGACGAAATCGACAAATCGATCAACCACCTCCAAAAGACCAAAGAAGCCCTCCTCGGAACCGACCGCAACCTCCGCCTCGCCAACGACAAGGCGCAGGACGTCACCATTAAAAAGTTGACCCGAGGTAACCCCACAATGAAAGCCAAGTTCGACGAGTTGGACGGCAAAGCTTAAGCGCTCTCGACACCGCCCACAGTCTACCGCGTCGGCGAAGACTTTACGCGGCCACCCCAAAAACTACAGCGGCCTGAGCGCGAGTGAAGTCGGGCTCAGCGGATTACAAACGAAAAGTAAGTGCATCTTTATCGAAAAACACCCTGTTCCTCACCGACTTTTACTTTACACGCCTCATAACAAACGAATTCGATCTAAAGGAAACACCTCAAAGACAGCCAATGTCATAGCATCCAGTTTACTATACGCTAACTTTATCATTCTAAACCACTTCAAGAACAATAGCTCCACTTCTACTTTAGCAAAATGACAGACCAGCCAGTCACTCGCAGCGTGAATGTCGATTACTCAGAGCGCGTCAACTTCGCCTTTAATCGAGTCACCTAAAGCACCGCGTAAATTTGTGAACTCACTCTCAGCCAAATGCTCGACCAGCAGCTGATTACGCTTGAGGGCGGAAACTATAAAACCACCAACATTAGCCCAAAGTAGCGCACGCTTCCAGCGTGTCCTCCCTTCAATTTAGTTTGTCAGGTAAGCAGCTAACTGAATGGTCACTTGAGGTATGGCCGACAGCTCAATGCAGAAAATCACAAGCAACATTCACACCATCCGCCAGCAGGCTGTGATTCTGGACAGCGACCTAGCCAAGATCTACGGCACAACGACGATGGCACTCAATCAGGCGGTCTCTAGAAATATTGAAAGATTCCCTGAGCGGTTCTCTTTTACTATTGATAACGAATAGGTTACAAACTTGAAATCACAAAATGTGATATCAAAGAGTGGTCGTGGCGGGCGCAGAAAACCGCCACGGGCCTTCACTGAACATGGCGCACTCCTCGGAACCGACCGCAACCTTCGCCTCGCCAACGACAAGGCTCAGGACGTCACGATCAGAGCTGAATCTACTCTCTTGGTCGCACTAGGTCACTCTACTCGCAATCAAAGACACCGGTCGACGAAATAGACAAGTCGGTCAACCACCTCCAAAAGACCACAAAGTAGGAATCAGCGGCTTCAACCAGCATGTTACCCCTGCCAATGTCCTACCCACAGTGTTATATTTGGTGGTATAATGACGCGAGAAACATACAAACGCTCAATTCGTCATGGACAAAGCAAACTAGCCTTTATTTAGTCACTTTTCCCTGTTTTTCTTCGTAGATACATGAAACCGCCAGCCTCGCCATCCAGCATCCGCGACAATCATTCCCGTGGTAAGGCTGTCGACTTCCTGAGGCCACTCCTATCCGAGGAAACAGCCCTATCCATCGTTTCGGCTTACTTCACGATTCATGCTTACCATGCCATGAAAAATGAGCTGGATCCGATCAAGGAGCTGCGATTTCTTTTCGGTGATCCAAAATTTGTCAACAACCTCGACAAAGACTCCAAAGCATCCCGCGAATTCTCTCTCACTGAAAGCGGTCTCACCTTAGGCAACCAGCTTTCTCAAAGTAAACTGGCCAGAGAGTGCGCCGAGTGGATCGAGCAAAAAGTTGAAATTCGCACCGTTCGCCAAAGTGGTCTTTTACACGGCAAGCTCTACCACGTGCAAAACGGCCCCGTCGCCCAAGCCATGCTGGGCAGTTCCAATTTCACCGTGCCCGGCCTTGGATTGCGTGAATCCGGCAACAACGTCGAACTGAACATCGTGGTCGATAGCGACCGAGACCGAAATGATCTCCTCGTATGGTTCAACGAATGGTGGTCGAACGATGAGCTGACCGAAGATGTCCGCGAAGTCGTGCTGACTGAGCTGAAGCGTCTCTACTCCAACCAAGCCCCACAGTTCATCTATTACCTCACCCTATACCATATTTTCAGGGAATATATCGACGGGGAACGCAGCGCAGAGTCGGATCTAAACAATCTGCAACTGCCGGATACCGGGATTTGGCGTGCACTCTACGCCTTTCAAAAGGACGGCGCAAAATCCGCGATCAACAAGATCAAGGAGCTTAACGGCTGCATCCTCGCCGATAGCGTCGGCTTGGGCAAAACCTACACGGCTCTTGCAGTCATCAAATACTTCGAGCTGAAGAATGAACGCGTCCTTGTGCTCTGCCCCAAGAAGCTTAGCCGGAACTGGACGGTCTATCGCAATCCGGATCTGCTCAATCCCTTTGCCGACGATAAGTTCCGTTACGACGTCCTACATCACACCGACCTCTCTAGGGAATCGGGCGAAGTCAACGGTCTCCACCTCGAAACCCTCAACTGGGGAGCTTACGACCTCGTCGTCATCGACGAGTCCCACAACTTCCGCAACAATGCCCGAGCCAAGCAGGAAGAAGGCGAGCCACTCAAACGCAGCCGCTATGAACGCCTGATCGAGGATATCATCACTTCCGGCAGCAAAACCAAAGTGCTGCTCCTCTCCGCCACCCCGGTCAATAACGAGCTCTCCGACCTGCGAAACCAGGTCTCCTTCATCGCCGGCGGCGACGTCGCCCGAGATTACGTGCCCGACGCCGCATTTAGCGAGTCCCTCAAGATCGCCTCGGTCAAAGAAACCACCCGTAAGGCTCAGCAACATTTTACCACCTGGGCCAAGCAACCCAGTGAAAAGCGTAGCAACCGCGACCTGCTCAACGCCATCGGCGGCGATTTTTTCAGATTGCTCGACGGCCTCAGCATCGCCCGCTCGCGTAAGCAAATCACCCGCTACTACAAAGCCGAAATGGAGCGCCTCGGCGGCTTCCCTCACCGACCGGCCCCGAAGTCTCTCCACCCGCCCATCGATCTACGCCCGAAGCAGATATCCTTCGAAGACCTCGACGATTCAATTTCAGAGCTAACCCTCGCGCTCTACCATCCCACCTTTCACCTTCGCCCCGACTTGCCCGAATCAGTGCGAGCCACCTACATCGCAAAGGAGCAAAACGGTTTCACCCAAGAAGGCCGTGAGCGGATCCTCATCAGCATGATGAAGGTCAACTTCCTCAAACGCTTGGAAAGCTCGATCGACTCCTTCCGCCTGACACTTTCGCGCACCATCCAAAAGATCGACCATTTGGAAGCAAAGTTCGATCAATTCGAGCAGTTCAAGGGGCAGAACCCAGAACTCGACTACGATCTGCTCAACCCCGAAAACGAAGACGACTCAGGCGACCTCGGCGAGGCCGACTTCGTGGTCGGCGGGAAAAAGAAGTTCCACCTCGGCCACATCGATATCCCGAAGTGGCGTAAGGCCATCCAACAAGACCGCGTCCAGCTACGCTACCTCCTCGACCGCGCCGAAGCCACCAAACCACAGCACGACGGCAAACTCGCTAAGCTACGGGAAAGCATCTTCGAAAAACTCGATCACCCCACCACCGATAAGGACGGACGCGCCAACCGCAAAGTGCTCATATTTACCGCCTTCGCCGATACCGCTCGCTACCTCTACGATCAGCTCAGTGGCGACATCAGCGCCCGCGATGCCCACGTCGCACTCGTCCAAGGCAGCCAAGAGAACCGCAGCACCCTAAAGTTTTCCAACGATTTCGACGACATTCTAACCAACTTCTCCCCCCTCTCCAAGCGCCGCGCCGATCAGCCACGCTTCCCCCAGGACGAGGTCATCGATGTGCTCATCGCCACCGACTGTATTTCCGAAGGTCAAAACCTCCAAGACTGCGACCTCCTCATCAATTACGACATCCACTGGAATCCCGTCCGCATCATTCAACGCTTCGGGCGGATCGACCGCATCGGCTCGCGCAATACAGCCGTCCACCTGATCAACTTCTGGCCCGTGGCCGACCTCGACCGCTACCTCAACGTTAAGCACCGCGTCGAAGCTCGCATGGCGCTGGTCGACCTCTCCGCCACCCAAGAGGACAACCTCCTCGAAAACGAGCAGGTCGAAGAACTCATCCAAAAAGACCTCCTCTTCCGTAACAAACAGTTGCGCCGCATGCAGGACGAAATCCTCGATCTCGAAGACTTCGACGACAACATCACCCTAGCCGACTTCTCGCTCGACGAGTTCCGCATCGACCTACTCCAGTTCCTCGAATCGAAGAAAGAAGAGCTCGAAGCCGCCAAGCCAGGTCTCTACGCCGTCGTGCCGACCAAGGCAGAGACCCCCATCGCCCAGCCCGGCACAATCTTCTGCCTACGTCACCGTTCGGAAGACGGAGCCGAGGCCAAACCCGGCAAAGACTCCGAGACCGCCAAGCACATCAACCCCCTCGGGCGCTACTACCTGATCTACGTGCTCGACGACGGCACCGTGCGCCTCAGCTTCACCCAACCCAAGCAGGCGCTCAACCTCTTCCGCGATCTCGCCGCTGGCCTGCCCGACGCCCAAAAGACCCTCTGCGACCTCTTCGACGCCAAGACAAATGACGGAGCCGACATGCACCACTACGACGGCCTGATTAAGAAAGCCCTCGCCTCCATCGCGCACACCTTCAGTAAACGCGCCGTCAGCTCCCTCTTCGCCGGACGCGACGGCAAACTTCCCAGCGCCGAAGAGACCCCCTCCGCACTCGAACACGAATACGAGCTACTCACCTGGCTCGTAATTTTGAACAAATAATGAATCACCAAGATCCACAAAAGATGGACTGGCCCCCGCTACGCAGAAACCAGCCCAAAAGAACCCCCGGACTCTACACCGTCGCAAGGATGGGAGAAGAGCACTCGAGGTTTAGATCTTAATATATGGCCTAAGTTTCATGACAATTCAAGGCAGATTATGAAGTCGTATAACAAAACACTAAAAAGTGCATTTGCTCTTGCACCTTTGGCACTTTTCAACCAATTTGAAAATAACACACGCGCCGTGCCGCTTGTCCGAAAGGAGAATGCACATAAAGGGCGCGTCTTTTTTTGCCCATATTTCGGGCATCACCAGAAGGGAACGCTTCAATGAAGGTTCCTTACGCCAAAAAATGGCAACCGATTAGCAAGCAACTGCAAAAGTTGGAAGATGCCGGGCTAATTGTAGGAGATGCTGCCGCCGCCGAACGCTTTCTTCGCCATTTGAACTACTACCGATTCAGCGGTTACGGTTTAGCCTTTGAAAGTAGCCGTCACCAATTTGCTTCAGGTGCCACTTTCGAGCAAATTCGCCATGCTTACGAATTCGACCGTGCGCTCAGGGACTTGGTCTATGAGTCGATGGAGGTCATTGAATTAGACATTCGCACAACCGTCGCCTATACCTTCGGTGAAACCTATCAAGCGTTTGGCCACTCAGATGCCACCCATTTCTATAGCGCAACCAAGCAAGTTACGGGAGGCACTGCGCAAGCTGCATTTAATCACAAACAGTGGCATCGTAGCCTGCAGTCCGAAACCAAGCGATCCAGTGAGCGCTTTATCCAACACTTTGAAACGAAATACAGTGAGTATCCCGACCTGCCAATCTGGGTGGCTACCGAGATCATGTCGTTCGGCACGCTCTCGCGCATGATTGAGGGCATGCTCAAGCCCGACCTCAAACGCATTGCTTCACATTACAAATTACAGCCGCTTACGTTCATCTCATGCCTCCACCACCTTGTTTATGTGCGTAATCTATGCGCCCACCATACGCGACTCTGGGATCGAGAGTGGTCGATTAAGCCCGACTTGCCCCTCGGCAAGTTATGGAGTGCTCCTTTGCTTCCGGGAAACAACCACTTGTTTGCGAGCCTCCTTCTTCAACGCACCTTCCTAAAAACCTGCACCGCAGAGCATACGTTTGCAGATGACTGGCGCGAACGAGTCCAACAGCTTATCGATACCCGCTCCCCACAGTGCCCCGCACCGCTCGCACACATGGGCATGCCCAATGATTGGCATCAGCACCCGATCTGGGCATAACAACCGTTCAACCTTTAATCTTTTCACTTAGATGCCTACCGACCTAAAATCAACACTCCAATCCGCGCTTCAAGGGATTCCCGACGGCGACTTCCGTGCCACTAGCCTCGCACTGCTACAAACGCTCGGCTACCAGAGCGACAAAACTATAGCGCTCGAAGACTCCAAGCCCGCGACCTTTCTCAAACTGATTGAAGACAACATCCCAGGTGCCAAGTTTGATCAGGATAAAGCCCTCTATGCCGAGTGGAAGTCGGCCGATCTGCTCTTTCAATTGACCGATGAGGAAATTTCCCGCGAAGCCACCCTGTTCAAAGATACCGAGGTCAAACCAAGCCTGCTTCAGTCCTACGTCTTCTTCGCCATCGAGCTGACCGGGGGCGACTACGCGCGCGGCAAGCTCACCGCCATCGTTCGACAGATCAATCGCGTCTTTCCCATGCCAGTAATGGTGCTGATCAAGCACCTCCGCGATCAGCAGCCCGTGCTCTCCATCGCTGTGATCAACCGGCGCCGCAACAAAGTGCGCGACGACAAGGACGTGCTCGAAAAGGCCACAATTATCCGCGACATTTCGCTGACCGATCCTCACCGCGGCCACCTCGACATTCTAGACTCCTTCGCGTTTGAAAACCTCAAACACCCGAAAAAGTTACCGATCCGCGATTTCGATACCCTCCACACCGCGTGGGAGGAGATCTTTAATGTCGAGCTACTCAACAAGAACTTCTACAACGAGCTATCCAACTGGTTCTTCTGGGCTAAGAAACAGGCGCACTTCCCCCTCTACAACGAGTCGCAAGATCGCTACCACCTCTTCAACGACTCCGAAAAAGTCCGCGAGCACGAAGCCAAGAATCTCATTCGCCTGCTCACCCGCGTCCTCTTCGTCTGGTTCGTCAAAGAAAAAGGCCTGATCGATGCATCACTCTTCGAGCCAGCCGAGCTAGAGCAAAACATCCTCAAGTCCTTCGATCTCGAATCCAAAGAGACCCATTACTACAAAGCTGTTCTTCAAAATCTCTTCTTCGCCACACTCAACCGCCCCCACGGCGAGCGCGAGTTTCGCAAGTCAGGCCAGCACCAAAACATAACTACCTTGCTCCGCTATCAAGACCGCCTGCGCGATCCCAATCAATTTGTGCAGACTTTGGAGGCGACCACTCCCTTTCTCAACGGCGGCCTCTTCGACTGCCTCGACCGACCGCACCCGACCAAGCTCGGCCCACAAGGCGGCAAGGCCATCATCTACGAAGATGGCTTTTCCGACCGTAAAGATAACCCATTGCATCTGCCCGACCTGCTCTTTTTCGGCCAGACCCGCACCGTCGATCTCTCCGGAGACGACGCCTTCGGTCTCCCCAGCAAGCGCGAATCCAAGGTGCAAGGCCTCATCCATATTCTAAAACGCTACAAGTTCACCATTGTAGAAAACACCCCAATTGATCAGGAAATAGCACTCGACCCCGAGCTACTCGGCCAAGTCTTCGAGAATCTGCTCGCCGCCTATAATCCCGAGACCAAGACCACCGCCCGCAAGCAAACAGGCTCTTTCTACACCCCCCGCCGCATCGTCGATTACATGGTGGACGAGTCGCTCAAAGCCCACCTCCAGCAAGCCCTTGTTAAAGACGCCGCCATGCCCGAGGCAGACGCCAAGGTAGGCCTCGACATACTCTTCGCCTACACCGAGCGCGACCACGCCTTCGATCCCACCGAGAAGCAAGTGCTCATCCGCGCCATCGACAGCTGTAAAATACTCGACCCCGCCTGCGGCTCCGGCGCATTCCCTATCGGTGTACTGCAAAAGTTGGTTTATATTCTCAGCAAGCTCGACCCCCGCGACGAACTGTGGGAGCACCGCCAGCTCACTAAAGTCGATGCCGTGATCGAAGCCGCCCAAGGCATTGAAGACAGCAACTTCCGCGAGAAAGCTACCAAAGATGCAGAAGCCCAGAAAGACGACATCAAAGAAGCCTTCGCCCTCAACGAGCTCGGCTACGGGCGCAAGCTCTACCTGATCGAAAACTGCCTCTACGGCGTCGACATCCAGAGCATCGCCACCCAGATCAGCAAGCTCCGCTGCTTTATCTCACTCATTGTTGATCAACGCGTCGACCGTCAGCGCGATAACTTCGGTATCCGCGCACTGCCCAATCTCGAAACCAAATTCGTAGCCGCCGACACCCTCATACAGATCGAAAAACCGAAGCAGCAAGGCGAACTTTTCGAGATCGCCAAGGTCGGCGCATTCCAACAGGAGCTCAAACAAGTTCGCCACGCGCTCTTCAGCGCCAAGACCCCATCCACCAAAAAGAAATACAAAGAGCGCGACGAAGCCTTGCGCGGACAAATCGCCCAAGAACTCAAAGCCAATGGCTGGGCCAGCGATGCCGCCGACAAGCTCGCCGCCTGGGACCCTTACGATCAAAACGCCAGCGCCCCCTACTTTGATCCCGTGTGGATGTTTGGGATCAAAGATTTCGATATCGTGATCGGAAATCCGCCCTACGTGCAGATTCAAAAATTCCCCAAGGCGCAAAAAGACAAATGGCTCACTCAAGATTTCCAAACCTACGCCGCCACTGCTGACATCTACTGCCTTTTCTACGAGCGCGGTGCCAGCTTGCTTCGCACAGGAGGGCACCTCGCCTATATCACCTCCAATAAATGGATGCGAGCCGGCTACGGCGAAAAGCTACGTAACTACCTCGCCACTCAAGTCGACACACGCTCCCTGCTCGACTTCGGTATGGCGCAAAATTTCGGGGCTGCCACCACCTACACCTGCATCACCCTGCTCGCTCAACATGAGCCGCGCCAGCAGCTCCGCACCTGCTACGCCAGCGACGACCGCGCCGCCATGCGCGATCCCGAAGCCTTTTTCGAGCAAAACGCCGTCGTGCAAAGCGAACTCTCCAGCCTTCCCTGGGTCGTGCTCGCCCCCGAACGCCACAAAATCAAGCAACAAGTCGAAGCCCAAGGCATCCCTTTAGGGCAGTGGGACATCGCCATCAATTACGGGATCAAGACAGGATTCAACGACGCCTTCTATCTCACACAGGAGCAGCACGACACCTACGTGACTCAAGACTCCAAGTGCACCGACTACCTCGTGCCCTTACTCCGTGGCCGCTACGTAAGCCGCTACAAAACCGACTGGGATGGCACGTGGATGATTAACTCCCATAACGGCGTAAAATCAAAAGGCATTCCACCCGTTAATTTGAAAGTCGAATGCCCTGTTCTTTGGGAGCACTTAGCTCAGTATGAGGTTCAACTACGCAAGCGTCAGGACAAGGGCGATCATTGGTCGAATTTACGTAATTGCGCTTACGTAGAGGAGTTCAATAAGCCGAAGATCATCTACCCGAACATGACGAAATTTCTTCCGTTCTATTACGACGCGGGAGACTATTTTTACGGGAATCAAAAGTGCTTTATTATTACCAGTGAAAAAGACAGCTTATCCTATTTAACTGCCTTTTTAAATTCAGCATTATTCAAATGCTGTTTCAGAGACAACTTCCCTGAACTGATGGGAAACACTTACGAAGTGAGTAAAATCTTCGTTGATATCATTCCCGTCAAAAAGCCAAGCCCCATCGAGGCTACACTTTTCGAGAAGTTAGTCCCCCTCGTCCAAGCCGCCAAGAAAGCTCCGCTCAGCGTTGAGTCCAGCGTCCTCGAAACTTTGATCGACACCTGCGTGATGGAATGCTACTTCCGCGAGCACATGGCCGAGCGCGACCTCCTCTTTCAAGAAAGCGTGACTACCCAACTGAGCGATTTCAATCCAAGCAGCGACAACGCCCTCACCACCGAAAGCATCACCAGTCTCGTCGGCAAACTCCAAGACACCGAACTCCCTCAAAAGCTGGCCGCGCTCCCCGAAAAAAGCCCCAACCTCCTCGGTGTCATCCTGAAAGAGGGGAAAGTATGAACTCAAACTACTGATTGCCATGGAAAAACAACAACTCACGAAGATGCAAAGCCGTTTCGACGAACTGGCGCAGAACCACCCCGATGCACCGGACATCGAGTTCTGGTTCGCCCGGGATCTACAGGAACCGCTCGGCTACGCCCGGTGGGAGAATTTTCTGACAGCTATCCAGAGGGCGATTAAGTCTTGCAAATCAACTGGTTACGACCCCGAGTATCATTTTCGTGGCGTCACGAAATTGATCACCCACGGCAAAGGTGGCCAGCGCCCAATCGAGGACTTCATGTTGACTCGCTATGCGTGCTACCTGATCGCCCAGAACGGCGACCCGCGCAAGGAGCCAATCGCATTTGCCCAGAGCTATTTCGCCGTCCAGACCCGTAAGCAGGAGCTGATCGAGGAGCGAATGGAGCTGATCCAACGCATGGAGGCACGTGAGAGGCTGAGAGCCTCCGAGAAAACCCTATCGGAAAATATCTACGAGCGAGGCGTGGACGATTCCGGCTTCGCTCGAATTCGTTCCAAAGGGGACGCCGCCCTGTTTGGTGGCCATCCGACCCAGGCAATGAAAGAAAAATTCGGTATCACAAAAAGCCGCCCCCTGGCTGACTTTCTGCCCACGTTGACCATCGCCGCGAAGAACCTCGCGACCGAAATGACTAACCATAATGTGCAGCAAGCCGATCTCCGAGGTGAGCCATCCATAACCGGGGAGCATGTGCAAAACAATACCAGCGTCCGGCAGATGCTCGGTGAGCGCGGCATCCAACCTGAATCACTCCCACCAGAGGAAGACATCAAAAAACTGGAACGCCGCGTCAAAAGTGAAGAGAAGAAATTAGGAAAAGACTTTGGTCGCTTACCGGAAGAGGGCGCCAGAAAATGAGAAACCCACTCACCAGCGCCTGTGTGATAGAGTGTGACTTCCGCGAGCAAATGGCCGAGCGCAACCTACTCTTCCAAAAAACCGTCGCCACCCAGCTTGCCGACTTCACGCCAACCAGTGAGCCAAGCCCCGATGCCATAAAGGCCCTTGTCACACGCCTCAAAGCCACCGACCTCTCACAAAAGCTAGCCGCCCTCCCCGAAAAAAGCCCCGACCTGCTGGGTGTAATCCTGAAGGAGGGGAAGGTTTGATGGGTTTAGTAACAAACCACAACAAGTCTGACTCTTTAAAGGTATTTACACCTGATCAACCCGTCCAAATCTTGGCTATGGATGGCGGCGGACTCATGGGGCTTTACTCTGCAAGCGTTATAAAATCTATCGAAGATAACTTGGGGCATTCTCTCACCAAGCACTTTGACATTATTTGCGGAACTTCAACAGGAGGACTCATTGCTTTAGGCCTAGGCTTAGGGAAAAGCGCTGAAGATATTCAAAATTTCTATATAACCGAAGGCCCCAAGATATTTCCAAACCGAGGCTTCGAACGCTATTACAGATCCTTTCGAAACTTGCTAATCGCAAAATATTCGAATGCTCATTTAGAAAAGACGCTGAGGAAGCTACTCGTGCTGAATGATCAAGAGAAAACGCCTCTATTGCTTCATAGTAAAAAGCGGTTGATCCTCCCTACTTATCTCTCAGCAAATTCTCAACCACGCTTACTCAAAACCCCACATGACCCGCGCTTGCGAAAAGACTGGAAAATGCCGATGTGGGCGGCCGCCATGGCTACGTCGGCGGCTCCGACCTATTTGCCGAGCTTCCACTTTGAGGGAACACGCTATCTTGATGGCGGCCTCTGGGCAAATAACCCTGCGCTTGTTGGAGTAGTCGAGGCACTGGAGCTAGGCGCCTCTCTCCAAAATATTCGCGTCCTCAATATTTCGACAACTTCGAGTCATTCCAATTGCCTACATTTAAAGCCCTTACCCTTTGTGCCGCTAAAATACGAGTATGGTAAGTTAGGTAAGCTTCCATGGGCAGCTAAGGTCCTTTCAGTCGTAATGAATGCCAACAGCCACGCGACTAGCCATATGTTCCTTAGACAGCTTTTAGCCCCTGGGAACTTAGCTGTGATCGATCGACAAGTTGCTCCGGAGCACGCCCTTGATTCTATCGATTTTGAAGAGTTTCAAACCATCGGAGAAGAAGACGGCATGCACTCATGTGGCGGCCTCAGTCAGTTTTTTAAACACACAGCTTCTCCATACGAACCCGATCCCACAGCTATAGGAAAAAATGATTGAACTGAACACCATACTCGAGGACGCAATCTCCCGCCTGGACATCTCTCCGACTGACTTCGAATTAGCGCGATTGCGGTATAAATCCGTTGGAAAGTGGCTCGAAAATGGCGATTATAGTAGCGGAGACTCCGTAGGAATCTACCTTCAAGGCTCTTTCCGCCTTGGGACGGTCATTCGTCCTTATCGAAATAAGACTGACGCAGATTATGATATTGATCAGGTTTGCGAAATCAACGGAGAAGATCCGAGCGCAGTGGAACTTAAAACAGATGTCGGAAATCGCTTAAAGGAGCATTCAGATTACAGCCGCATGCTGGATAAAGAAGGAAAGAGATGCTGGACACTAATCTACGCCGCTGATTCGAACCGCCCCGGATTCCACCTTGATGTCCTTCCAGCGCGAAACTCCAGCATTCTCGGCCTCGGTAATAAAATCAAAATCACCAACCGAGGAGATTCAAACTACGTATGGCGTGAGAGCAATCCAAGAGGCTACTATGAATGGTTTAAAGATAGGAACGATAGTCTAGATGATTTTGCTTACAGCCAACGAAAAGAGATTTTTCAAAAGAATGCCTCTCTTTATGCTAGCGTTGAGGAGGTGCCGAAGGAACTAGTGCGAACACCACTACAAAGAGCGATACAATTAATGAAGCGCCATCGCGACGTCAGCTTCGATGGAAAAAAAGGCAGTCCAATTTCTATCATAATCACCACGATTTGCGCCCATAGATACCGAGGCAGAGATATTGATGACACGATCCAGCGATTCCTGAAATATGTAAAAGATCGCCTAGAAGCCGTGGTTAGCGGAGAAGATCCAGAGGAAGATGGGATTATGGATTATACCAATGGAAAATGGAATATACCAAATCCAACGAATGAGAATGAAAACTTTGCAGACCGCTGGGAAGCCGATCCTGATAGAGCTAAAGCTTTCTTTGCATGGGTCTATCAACTAGGTAGAGACTACCATGGCTTCAGTAAGAGTTCTAACCCGATAGAACTACGAACTGCGGCTCGTGGATTATCCTCAGAAGCGCCCACAGCTTCAAAAGCATTAATTATTGGACTCGAGCAAAAAGGGATTTCCAGCAGTGACGATTTTCTAGCTCTAATCCACAGTGCGATAGACCTCAAAACTAGTTGGGAAGATGTCACAAAAATCGCGTGGCAAAACGTTCAACAAGAGAGTGGAGCGTCAGAGAAAGACATAGCATACATTAATTACTATCAGGCGCTCCGCCATAAAGGCGATGGGCTTAATGCCGAACAAACAGAACATATAAAACGAATATTGGATAGGCGCGGAAGTACTCCTGCGTTCGTGCTCTGCTGCAACCTACTACTCGGATCAGCCTCTCAAAACATGCTAAAAGAAAGCCTGCGTTCAGGTTGGGACAGTAATGATATTCTATCGTGGCCAATTATACGCCTCTATAAGGGGCGGATTCAACGTTCTAGCGCATAAGTATGCATCGGTTCGTTCTGTCGTGTTACGCTGTTAATCTGTGATTAAATTCTGATGGGCTTTTTCCCGAGAAGATTTTCCTAGGTCGTTCATTGATTTCC